>Ga0190313_1000395_pt1 | contig 26290 bp, 24 predicted proteins | sample 4870071011_MG_FD_169989 | JGI IMG/M metagenome (GOLD analysis project Ga0190313, IMG submission 169989) | Hydrothermal vent sediment bacterial communities from Southern Trench, Guaymas Basin, Mexico - 4870-07-10-11_MG | ecosystem: Environmental > Aquatic > Marine > Hydrothermal vents > Sediment ... | reverse complement strand
AGGTAATATTTTCTTTTTGTGTTATTGCCAGGGCAGCTTCAATGGGAGAATGGGTGGCATGGCATGAAGCATGATATTTTTGTGCAAGGGTTTCGATATCCCAGGTTTTGCCGAGATTGTTAATAACTTCTTCATCAACATGGCCTTTGGCGACCTGAAAATATCCGCTTGGCCCTTCCAGCACATCCTGGGCAGCAGTAAATCCATCCAATGCCAGCAGAGCAGCCATCATTCCGCTCTGACCGGCTTTTCCTGCATGAAACGGTTTGCACATTGTTCCGAATGATATTTTTAATCCTGAGGCCTGTGTGCCTGCTATGCCAAGAGCATAAAGTGTTTGCTCCTCATTAAGTCCAAGAAGCCTTGAGCAGCCCGTTGCCGAGGCAAAATGCCCCATTGTGGACGTTGAATGCCAGCCAGACATATAATGCTCCATGCCTGCACAGGTTCCAATAGCGCATCCCACCTTAAGAGCCATTATATAAGAGTATAAAAAATCCATACCGCTTTTCCCATTAAATTCGGAAAGAGCAAGAAATGCCGGAAACATGGTTACTGAAGGGTGCCCGAGAAAAGCCATGGAACTGTCGTCAAAATCAAGGGCATGGGAGGCTGCCCCGTTAATCAAGGCTGCGTCTCTAAGGCTCTTTTTAATGCCATGCCCTAAAATAGTAGCATGTTCATTCCCGCCCATTAAATCCGAATAATGTATCAGCTTTTCCACAAGCGGGTCATCTTTTCCCGCCATTATAACTCCAAGCCAGTCCATAAAGGCAACCTTGGCATGTTCGTAAACTTCCGGCGGTATGTCATTTGCGTCTGTATTAACAATAAATCTGGCAATAGCTCTCGTCAAACCGGTCTTCTTGTCATTCATGATATAACCTCCACAGTTTAAAATTAATTTTAAAAAGAACCTGACTTTCCGATAATTTATCAGGAAACTAACACGATTTTTTAAAAAAAATCAACAAAGATTCTTGCTTTAACATATGCGCTTTTAAGTATATGAAATTTTGGATTGACAAAAAAAACTTGCAAATTTTTTTATATATACTATAAATATTAGTTACCTGTTTGATCTATTGGGAAAAATATCAAAAGGTAATGGTGGGGCAAAACAGATATAACCCTGTGTTTTTAAAGAGATCGTGGCAACGCAGGTCTTTATGGAGAATCAACTTATCAAATTGTTGTAATCAGGAGGAAGTAAATTATGGGGCAGAAAGATAAAAAAAAGGAAAAGAAAAAACCTGTAACTAAATATACGGAATCGGGCATACCCTTAAAAAGGTTATATACGCCTGATGATCTTAAAGATCTCGATTATGAAAGAGATCTTGGAGGACCCGGGGAGTATCCCTTTACAAGAGGCATACACCCGTCAATGTATACGGAACGTCTCTGGACGGTAAGGCAGTATGCAGGTTTTGGAAGCAGTGAAGACGCAAACAAAAGGTATAAATTTCTTATTGATCAGGGGCAAAGCGGTTTGAACGTGGCCATGGATCTTCCCACACAGCTTGGTTATGATTCGGATTCTTCCCATGCCCAGGGCGAAGTAGGCAGAGTCGGAGTTGCCATTGATACTCTCGATGATATGGAAAATATCTTCAAGGGCATTCCCCTTGGCAAAATCAGCGCCGCCTTTACCATCAACGCACCCGCAAGCATAATTCTTGCCATGTATACCGTAGTTGCAGAAAAACAGGGTGTTCCCAGGGACCAGATCAGGGGAACGGTTCAGAATGATATTTTAAAGGAGTACATAGCAAGGGGAACCTTTATTTTTCCTCCCACCGAATCTATTCGCCTTGCATGTGATATAATAGAGTACTGTCAGAAAGAAAGCCCAAGATTTAATGCCATCAGTATTTCAGGTCATATGAACTGCGCTGGAGCCTATTCTGTCCAGACTGCTGCATATATGTGTTTAAACGCTCTTGTTTATCTTGACGAGTTAGTAAAAAGAGGAATTTCTGCAGAAAAAATTGCATCTGTTCTTGCTTTCATGACCACAATGAAGGCCAACTTTTTTGAAAATATAGCCACAGTAAGAGCCCTTAGAAGAAAATGGGCTAAAATCATGAAGGAAGACTACGGGATTGACAACAAAAGAGCGCAGACCCTTCGTATTATGCTTCCCGCAGACACAGGGAATCTTATTATTAAACAGCCTTTAAACAACATAACAAGGACAACATTAAGAGCCCTCTCCGCAGTTTTAGCCGGCGCCCAGGCCATTGCCATACCTTGCTATGATGAGGCATTTGCAATTCCCAATGAAGAATCATCCCGTATTTCATTGATGATACATCAGATTATAGCCCATGAAACAGGTATCCCGGATGTGGCTGATCCTCTCGGCGGCTCTTATTATGTTGAGACATTGACCAATCAGTGCGAAGAAAAGATGAATGAAATAATTGATGATGTCAGAAGTCGCGGAGGCATGCTGAAGCTCATAGAAAAAGGCGAGATACAAAGGCAGATGACTTCCCAGCTCTATCAGTATCAAAAATCGATTCAGGAAGGCAAAACCATTGTTATGGGCTTAAACAAGTATGCCCTTAAAGACGAGGATATTTCCAAATATGAAGGCGAGCTTCATGAATATGATAATACTATTATGGACCGCCAGATTGAAAAACTGAAAAAAGTTAAAGCCGGAAGAGATAATGAAAAGACGGAAAAAGCCTTGAAAGAGCTTGAAGATGCATTCAGGGGATCTGAAAACATGATGCATTATATGATTGAAGCAGTCAAATCTTATGCATCAATAGGTGAAATTGTGGGAACATTGGAAAAAATTACCGGCGGGCGATTTAGAGCGCCAACCGGTGTATAATATAGAAACATTATGGGAGAAAATATATTATGAGTACAGATAAACCTGTTCGAGTATTGGTGGCAAAACCCGGTCTTGACGGCCATGATGTCGGAGCACGAGCCGTTGCCACAGCATTTAGAAATGCAGGAATGGAAGTTATATATACAGGATTGCACCAGACACCTGAGCAGATTGTTCAAGCCGCTGTTCAGGAGGACATTTCACTTATTGGTCTGAGTATTTTGTCAGGAGCACATGTTCCGATATGTAAAAAATTAATGGAACTGTTAGAAGCGGAAGGGATTGATGACGCTGTTGTATTTATCGGAGGAGTTATTCCCTACAGAGACCGTGATGAACTAAAAAAGATTGGTGTGGCAGCTGTTTTTGACCAAAACTCAAACTTTGAAGAGATGGTTGAGTTCCTCAAGAAAAACGCAAAATAAGCCTTGCTTTTTTATTTCACATCCGTTTCCAAATTAAAAAACGGATGTGAAATAAATTTAATAATTAAAGACCGAGTATATTAACACTGATAAGATTCATTGTGGGGAATCCACCGAGGTTATGAGTCAGCCCTAATGTAGGATCATTAATCTGCCTGTCACCACTCTTGCCCTGCAGCTGCTTGTACATCTCGTAAACCATTCTCAAACCGCTTGCGGCAATGGGATGACCGAAACACTTTAAACCGCCGCTTGGCTGACAAGGAATCTTGCCGTCGAGATTATAAAAACCGTCCCTTACGTCATCTCCAGCCTTGCCGACTTCAGAAAGCATCAAATCCTCATATGTTACAAGTTCTGTAATAGAAAAACAGTCATGGACTTCAAACATACTGATTTCTTCTCTCGGCTTTGTAACGCCGGCTTCCTTATAGGCTCTTTCGGCCGCTCTTCGTGTACTTTCAACGTATGTATAATCCCATTTACCATTATACATCAACTCTTCACCTGAACTAAGAGCGATCTGCATTGATTTTATTTTAACAGGGTCTTTTCTGTATTTATGAGCGTCTTCAGCCCTGCATACTATTGCGCATGCCGCTCCGTCACTGACACCGCAACAGTCAAAAAGACCCAGTGGCCATGCAATCATGGGAGCCTTCATTATCTGTTCAACGGTAACTACCTTGCGCAGATGCGCCTTTGGATTCATGGAACCATTATAATGACTCTTTGCAGATATCATTGCGAGAATCTCTTTACCTTCATCGGGCGAAAGTCCATATCTGTCGAAATATCTTGTTGCCAGCATTGCAAATCCGCCGGGGGCTGTAATATTCGGAAAAAAGACCCTGTTCTTCATCCCGAGAAGAGTGGGAAGATCAGGCAGTCCACCGTAACCTGTATCCTTCAGCTTTTCCACGCCAAGGGCCATTGCAAGATCACATGCGCCGGATGCAACAGCATATGCCGCGCCTCTTAATGCCTCTGAACCTGTGGCACAAAAATTTTCAACTCTTGTTACCGGAATATAAGGGAGTTTTAAAGCAAGACTTAATGATGCGCCTGATTTTCCAACATTTACCTCATCAACACAGCTTCCGTACCAGGCAGCTTCAAGATCTTTCTTTTCAACTCCGGAATCTTCCAAAGCTTCCATAAAAGCTTCAATCATTAAATCTTCAGGACCTGCATCCCAGCGTTCCCCGAACCGGGTGCATCCCATTCCGATAATTGCAACCTTATCTTTTATACCTTCTGCCATTTTTACCTCCTGAAAAGAGCAGCGAAATTTTTTAAAAAAATGCCGTTCTTAAATTTTACTTAACTAATATTAAGCCGTAAAGGGCTATTTTGTCTAATACATAACCGATAAAAAACAGAGTCTACTTCATAACAGGAATCATTTTCCAGAAATAGATGTGACTTTCAAGAAACTTGTCATCCACATATTTTTTACGAAAACTCATCTGAATCTTCATGCCGACTTTTACATCATCAAACTCAACATCGGTTAAGTCAAACCAGTATCTGCCTCCACCGTCAAAGTTTGCTATACCGTAAAAAGCAGGAGGGCTTGGAGTGCATGCCAGACTGTCGGCAGTATATGTAAAAAGAGTCGCTTCCTTGTCAGAGAATCTATACTCTTCCATATGGTCAACAGCGCCGCAGTCAGGATTAACGCATATTCTCTGCAATGGGAATTGTGGTGTTCCGCATTTGGTACACTTTGTTCCGCAAAGCCCGAGCATCTGTTTTCTACTTCTCCACATTTCGGAAAAGCTTATAAAAAGAACAGCCATTGCTCCGCGAATACCCACTTCCGCAGGCAGAGTTTTATTAAACACGGCCATCTTTTCATAACTTTTCAGTTCATGCTTTAAAGCGAGATGTTTTGCAACACCCTTTCTGTTACCCTGTACTTTTTTTATCCCATCAGTAACCTCAAATAAAAGCGCATCACTTCCGCTTCCAAAACTCGAAACAATTATCTTGTCACCCGGTTTTGCCTCCTCTAACATCTTGACAAGCATCAGCATGGGATCACTTGTGCCTGTATAGCCCACGGTGTACAGCAAAGGTTCCTGCACCTGCGTCGGCTCAAACCCGAGTTTTTTTCCTATTTTTTTATGGTCGCCAGCATACAGGCAGGGATAAGCCACTTTTGATATGTCTTTTGGCTCAACACCGCATTTTTTCATTAAACCGCCGATGGTATCCATAAGAAAATTACTGTAACCGACATCTCTTATAAATCTGTCCTCCCACTGGCGATCAAATTTATCCATATCGCCTCTCCAGTGATCAGGAAAGTCGTGTGAAACAGAGCAGGAGCCTTTAAATTCAGCTATTACATTATCATTTCCTATTATAACAGAGGCAGCGCCATCTCCAAATATCTCTTCCTGGGCGCTTCCAGGTTTACCTATGCGGCAATCTGAAGCACAAACCATGACATTGCTTAAAGTGCCTGCCTGCACACCGTCTGAAGCTGCAAGCATGGCTGTGGTTGCATCCTTAAGGGAATGTCCAAAATCGGCCGAACGCATATCTGAATTCAAATCACATGCTGTTGCCACAATTTCAGCGCTTTGGCGTTCTTTATAAGGGTTGGTAGTGCTTGCAAAATAGAATGCGTCTATTATATTACGATCAATATCTGTAAGACAGTCCATACCGGCTGCCACACCCATTGTTATTGAGTCTTCATCAAAATTTGCAACCGCTTTTTCGCCAGGCATATAGGTTGCCGGATTCAGCCACCCCATTGCCTTATAAATAATCTTCCGGTCTATCCTGTATTTAGGGATATACGCGCCATAAGAAACAATTCCTACCATATTCTCTAACCTCCTTAGATTTTTTCTTTAAATTCATTACATAATAAATTTAAAGAAAAATATTATATTACACAAATATAATACCGTGATATAAAACAAAATAAAAAGCCCCGCACATAAAATAGCAGGGCTTTGGATATCAAGTTGATATATTATTGCTTAAAGTCATTATAAATAAAATTATATTGACCATTAAATAACCAGACCGCCACTACATGCAATAACCTCGCCTGTAATATAATCTGCGAGGTGAGAAGCAAGAAAAACAACCGGTCCCGCTGCATCTTCAGGCGTACCTGCTCTTCCAAGAGGAATCATCTTGGAAATAGCAGCCAGGTTTGCTGAAGGAATACCAAGGGCAATCTCTTTATCTCCAATCTTAAAAGATTGGCCCTCTTCAATAGTACCTGTCATGCGTGTCTGGATAAATCCGTACGCAACAACATTAACATTAACATTATAACGTCCCCATTCTTTTGCCAGTGCCTTGGAAAGCCCTATCTGGCCTGCCTTTGCTGCTGAATAGTTTACCTGACCGGCATTGCCGTACAAGCCTCCGATGGAGGAAATATTAATTACCTTGCGGTAGACTCTCTTGCCGTCGGCCTTATCCTTCTTTGCCATATCTTTAAAATACGGAGCTGCTGCCCTTAAAATTCTAAAAGGAGCAGCTGTATGAATATCCATTACAGCATACCACATCTCATCAGTCATTTTCTGGATAACGGTATCCCAGCCGAATCCTGCATTATTTACAATAATATCCAGCTTACCGAACTCATCAATTGCCTTTTTGATAAGCTTATCAGGGAATTCCTTATCTGTAACGCTTCCAGGGCAAGCTGCTGCCTTTGCTCCTGTAGCATTAATCTCGCTTGCTGTCTCCTCTGCAGGCTCAGCATCCAGGTCATTAATAATAACCGATGCACCCTCTTTGGCAAGCATTGTCGCTATGCCTTTGCCTGCGCCGCGTCCTGATCCTGTAACTATTGCTACCTTACCTTCGACTAATCCCATAATATCCCCCTGTTTATCTATTTATTAGGCAAAACTGCCGTAGCTGATCCGGTTACAACTGTATCCCCATTTTGATTTACCGACACCAGATCACAATTTATATAATTTTTTCCACCATTGGAATATTTTTTTGTAATCTTACCATTACAGGTAATAATATCCTTTGGCTTTGTAATACCAACAAATCGAACTGAAAATTTAGTCATTGCGTCGACTCCGAGCCAGTCTGTAATAAGCTGCCCCGCAAAAGCCATACCAAGCATGCCGTGTGCTATAACGCCTCCGAAACCAGCCCTTTCTCCGAACTTGTGAACCGTATGCATGGGGTTAAAATCTCCGGAAGCTCCTGCATACATAACCAGTTGAGTTTCAGTAATCGGTTTTTTGACTAACTCAGGTATTTTATCTCCTGTCTCAACATCTTCAAAGAATACCTTTGTTGCTGCCACCAGTCATCCTCCTTAGTTTTTATGTTATTCCCGCACGGCAAGGGTCATTCTGTCAATAAACACCTTATCGCCGGATTTATCATTATATGTTGTTTCAAGAACTATAAACTGCATTTTGCCTGACTTCCCTGATTTTTCTGTGATGTCAGCTATTTTTGTCTTGCCGAACAGAGTTTCGCCTGGTTCTATGGATTTAAAATACTCATATTCCTGACCGCTGTGAAGCACCTTGGCAAAATCGAGTTTCAGTTCAGCAACTATATCCCAAACCTTTCCGTTTAAGGTTAACACTGTGCCAAAAGTGGGAGGAACTCCCAGGGTTTTAAATCCTTGTTTGGCAGCTGCATTCATATCTCTGAAAACAGGATTGTTATCTCCTATGGCTTTTGCAAACTCTCTAATTTTACCCTTTTCAACTTCAAAAGGGGGTTGATCATACTCATTGCCTTTTACACTAATATCTATCACTCAATTTACCTCCTGCAATTTTGACAAATATGACTTTTATACTGATAAAACCAAAAACATTAAAACAATGATATTAAAACAAGGTGCTGGCTATGGTCATTTTTTCAGCCTCTTTGGCTCCTTCATAAATTTCCAGTATTTTTGCGTCACGGTAGAATCTCTGCACATCATATTCATCTATATAACCATAACCTCCATGAAACTGCAAAGCCTTGTTGCATACAAAAACAGCAGTCTCGGCGGCAAAATATTTAGCCATGGCATTTATAGCCATATCGGTCTTGTTATTGTCAACCATCCATGCAGCTCTATATGTTAAAGTCCGGGCAAGCTCAACCTTGGTAGCCATTTCCGCTATTTCAAACTGGATAGCCTGATTGGAAGATATTGGTCTGCCAAAGGTGTGCCTCTGTTTAACATGCTTAATGACTTTTTCTAAAGCACCCTGGGCTATTCCAACTCCCTGTGCGGCAACTCTGGTTCTGGTAATATCGAAAAAGTGCATAACCTGATAAAACCCCCTGCCTTCCTGGCCAATAAGGTTTTCACATGGAACACGCACCTCATCAAACACAACTTCCGCTGTATCGCTTGCCCTTATTCCCATCTTGCCGTGAATTTTATTTGCCGTAACCCCTTTTCTGTCAGACTCAACAAGAATCAGGCTGAGCCTTTTATGGGGCTTTTTTTCTTCGGGATTTGTCACACATAAAACAACCATGAAATCGCAAATCGTACCGTTGGTAATAAACATCTTATTACCTGTAATTACATACTCATTGCCGTCTTTCACGGCGGTTGTCTGCATTCCCACCACGTCAGTCCCTGCATCGGGCTCTGTATAAGCACCGGCTGATATAACCCTGCCTTCGGCAATTGGCGGCAGATATTTTGTTTTCTGCTCTTTAGTCCCGAAAAAAAGAATATTCTCAGAACCGAATGTTGAGCTCATAATTGCCGTGTCAAGCCCCATATCAACTCTGCAAAACTGTTCTGTTATGAGAGCAAGTTCAAAAAAACCGTATTCGGCTCCCCCGTATTCTTCCGGAAAAAAGCAGCCTATAAACCCAACTTCACTCGCCTTGGATAGAAGTTTTTCCGGATATTTTTCTTCCCTGTCACATTCCTTGGCCAAGGGTTCAAATTCCTTAACAGCAAACTCATAAGCTGTCTTTTGAAGCATCTTTTGCTCGCCAGTCAGTTCAAAGTCCATTATTTAATATCCTTTTCATGAGATGTTGGGAAAACTTATTAATTATGCCGGATATTAATCAACCTGAAAAAACGAATCGTCAAACTGGGGCTTTTTCAGATAACGTTTCATATGCACGGTTTCAGGAGTTGTTTCTATCCATTCAAGAAAATTATCCCGAAGTTGTATCCCCGCCTCTGCATATGCTTTTATAAATTCTTCAGTGTTCGGAGGACAGCCTTTTATCAGGATACAGTGATTAATGTCAGGATTATCCTTGTTTAATTTAACCTGACACTGACCCGCAAGTATGGTATGTTTATATCCTGGTGTGGGCTTATGCCTCTTTCCGTATAAAATTTCCACATTATCAAAGCCTTCTTTTAAATTTTTTGCAGTTAAAATTCCCGTTGTCAAATAATTTAAAAGATGAGTGCAGTATGTACATATGGAATTATCAAGGGGAGAGAATCTTAAACCTTTAACTCCTGCCATTTCAAGAAATACCGGAAGATCACCTGACTTATTCTGGGCAAGAACACATGCATGGGGTTTTAACTCGGTTTCGACATCCACGTTTCCTTTAATTTCAATGTCGCTTAAATCTGTTGGCCTGCCGTGTGCTTTGGCAGTTGTTGCCAGATATTTAACTTTGGCAGGATCAATGCCAAGAACCTTTGTGCCAACTTTATCTGCTGAAATCAGGTCTTTTGACGCAACAATAACATTCGATCTATGTGCAAGACCGGCGTATAAAGGCCCTAACTCCAGAGTATATATACCGTCTATTACAGTAAGATACTGTTTAACAAGATCGGGAAATTTTGCAAGATAAAAATCAAGATCTGCATCAGGCTCAGGGCTGTGAAATATTTTTCTTGTGGAGGTATTTAAAATACCCTTCATGTTTTTTATCCCCAGAGAAACCATGGCCTGTGTATGGGTTTTAAGAACTGGCATATTTATTACAGCGTCTGCCTCAAGTATTTCCGTATTCAGCAAAAGTTTTTTATCATTAAAAGGTATCTTGGTAAACGGGCTTTTCATAACATCCTGAAACTTGACTCCGTAACGGTCTTTCAGTTTGTCAAGGCCAAGACCCTTTATTGCCTGATCCAGAAGAGACACCTTGCTTTTTTTCTCTTCCACCACACCCTCGATAATGGTTATATCGATCACACCATGGTCGCTTAAAAGCTTTACCATATCCTGAATCAGCCTTGCAGTTGTCAATACACCGTATTTTGGAAAATTAATCCCTTCATGCCATAAGACAAGATTCGGTTTAATAACAACCTTTGAATCAGCGGCAAGATCCTTAATACCACCACATAACTCAACAGCTTCAACAAGTGATTCGTATGGTTTTTCGTACTTTACTACTGAAACATTATACATTATCACTCCTTACAACAATGTTAAAATATAAAAAATTTAATCTGCCGAACCTTAAAAAGACCGGCAGATTAAATTGAAACTATTTTTTTTCGTGATTTAAAAAGCCTTTGCCTGTTTTCCTGCCCAGATGATTTGCATCAACCTTCTGTTTGAAAAGAGGCGGCGGCATATATCTTTCTCCATAAGCCTCAAAGAATATCTCGGCTATCTTGAGGTTAAGATCAAGACCTGTCAGATCCATCAGAGTAAAGGGACCCATTGGATAACCTGCGCCGAGTCTGCATGCAACCTCTATGTCTTCAGGAGATATAACATTCTCGGTTATAAGACGTATGGCCTCAATATTCATGGCCATGAGAAGACGGTTTAAGGCAAATCCCGGAACATCCTTTACTTTAATAGCTGTTTTGCCTATCTTTTTGCAGCATTCTATGGCAAACTCAATAGTTTCATCACTTGTCTCAAGGGCTGCCACAACTTCAACAAGGCGCATTACTGAAACAGGCGAGAAAAAATGCATTCCCACAAACTTGTCAACTCTGTCAGGTCCCACTACGCTTGCAAGCTTGGTGACTGACAGGCTTGATGTATTTGTAGCGATAACGCACTCGGGCTTGCAGATTTTATCTAATTCTTTAAAATTTTCCTGCTTGATTTTCAGATCTTCAAAGATTGCTTCAATCACAAGATCTACATCTGTAAACAGATCATAATTATCAACAGGAGTTATCCTTGCAAGACCGGCGGCCTTTTCATCTTCTGTTATTTTTCCTTTTTTAATCAACCTGGCCAATGGTTTTTCCAGGCTGTTTTTACCCTTTTCAGCAAATTCCAGGGTCATATCTTTAAGGACAACATCACAGCCTATATTTGCAAAACACCAGGCTATTTCACACCCCATCATGCCGCCGCCAAGGACGCCAACTTTTTTTAATTCAGCCATTTTACTCTCCTCCTATTTTCCTTGAAAATTAGGTTTCCGCTTTTCAACAAATGCGGCCATACCCTCTTTTTGATCCTGAGTGCCGAACAACACCGCAAACACATCCTGTTCCATCTGAAGACCGTGTTTCAGGTCGACATTAATCCCTTTTTTTATAGCGATTTTAGCGGAACGCAGGGCCATTGATGATTTTTTCATAAGTTTTTTAGCAAGGGCTTCGGCTTCCGCATCAAGCTGGTCAAAGGGGACTACTTTATTTACTAGCCCTATTCTTTCAGCTTTATCAGCCTTAATCGGCTCGCCAAGCATAATAAGCTCGGTTGCAGGACCCAGCCCCACAAGCCTTGGAAGTCTCTGAGTGCCGCCGCCTCCTGGAATTATACCGATATTTATCTCAGGAACTCCAATCAGACAATTATCCGCTGCAATCCTGAAATCGCACAGCAATGACATTTCACAGCCTCCTCCAAAAACATAACCTGAAAGAGCCGCAATAGTCGGTTTGTGAATATCCGCAAAACGTTCCTGAACGTTCATGGCATAACTTGTAAATTTATATGCTTCATTGATATCTGCAGTAACCAGATATTTGATATCAGCTCCTGCGGCAAACGCCTTTTCATTCCCTTTTATAATAATAACCTTAATAGAATCATTGGCTTCACATTCAGTCATGATCTTATCTATGTCATCTATTACATCAGGATTAATAGCATTTAACTGCTTGGGCCTGTTAAACTGAAGCCATGCAATACCATCTTTTACCTCAAAAAGCATATGCTTCAAATCCATAATAAAATCTCCTTATTTATATAAAACTTTTTTTGCAACCAACTGACAGATTTATAGATTGTCACATAATACATTGCACCATGGTAGAAGAAAATAATTTATGTGACAGCCTATAATCTGAAAATAATTTTAATTGCCGGCTATAAGCACACTGATTGTTGAAGAGCCTGGTGTCCCTCCAAGATTATGTGAAAGACCCAAAGATGGATTCTTGATCTGTCTTGGCCCTGCCTTTCCCTGCATCTGTTTATAAACTTCATACATCATGCGAAGCCCGCTGGCTCCTATGGGATGACCAAAGCATTTTAATCCTCCGTCAGTATTAACTGGAAGTTCACCGTCTAAATCAAAAAAACCGCTTTCAATATACTCTTTTGCCGCACCTCTTCCGCAAAACTGAAGATCTTCATAAATAGCAAGCTCAGTTATTGAAAAACAGTCATGAACCTCTGCCATGCTGATCTCCTTGGCAGGATCTTTTATTCCTGCTTCTTCATAGGCCTTTAAACCTGCACGGTAAGTTTCTTCAATATGAGTCCATTTATAATCCTGGCTTATATAACCCTCAGCAGGCCCTACGCAAATCTGCATGGCCTTGATTAAAACAGGGTCGGGTCTGAAATTTTTAGCCATATCAGCCCTGCACAAAATAGCAGCGGATGCTCCGTCACTGACACCGCAGCAATCAAAAAGCCCCAGGGGAGAGGCTATCATAGGCGCATTTAATGCTGTTTCAATGGTGATCTCTTTCTGAAAATGAGCCTTGGGATGAAGAGCACCGTTTTTATGGTTTTTAACTGCAATGCGGGCTAAAAGTTTTCTTCCCTCTTCAAAGCTCAAGCCGTATTTTGCAAAATAAGCTGTTGCAAGAAGAGCAAAATGGCCGGGGCCTGTGAGTGTTCTTGCCCTGTAAGTGCTTTCAGTCAGGTTTATTCCGGTAACCATCTCTGAATCAGGGAGTCCGCTAAAACCATTATCTTTCAGTTTTTCAACCCCCAAAACCAAAACTATATCTGCAACCCCTGCTGCAACCGCATATGCGCCGTTACGCAGGGCATCAGAAGCTGTTGCGCACATATTTTCTACTCTGGTTATAGGTATATAATCCAGTTGCAGGGGTTTTGCCAGCACCTGACCTGTTAAACCGGTAAAGTATGTTCCAAGCCATGCAGCCTGAACATCTTTGGACTCAATTCCGGCATCTTCAAAAGCTTCATAGGCAGCCTCTACTATAAGGTCTGTCGGGCTCTTGTCCCAAAGTTCTCCAAATTTTGTGCAACCCATGCCAATAATTGCAACTTTATCTTTTATGCTTTCCATATTATTACCTCGAATAATTTAATATCTAATATGCTATCTGACAGGCGTGCCCTTCCACCAATAATCATAAATACTTCCAACAACCCTGAACCTTCTGAAACTCATTCTAACAGACATATCAACTTTTATTTCTTCCATTTCCCTGTCCGTTATTTCAGTCATAACCCTTCCCCCTCCTTCATAATCGACTGCTCCAACAGTTGTGGGAGGATCAAGACTCGGGGCAAGATTGTCATGGGAAAATGTCACCAGTTTCCCTAACTTGTCTGCAAATCTGTACCGTTCAAACTGATCCTTTGTTTTGCATTTAAAGCAGACTCTCTGGGAAGGATATTGCGGGGTTCCACAGTTTAAACATTTAACGCCTGTTAAAGAAAGCCCCTTGCGTGAATCTCTCCATAGTGACACTGCGGATGGTTTCTCAAGGGGAGGACGGGCAGGAGGATCTGATTGGAGAAGCTCACGCCAGCTTAGAAATTTTTGATATGTTATCATTTTCTTTTCATTAAGCTGTTTTTCCACGCTCCTTTTGACTTTATAATTTTTTATCTCATCTGTTACTTCTAAAAGCATAACATCGCTTCCGTCACCATAACCTGCCCAGAGAATTTTATCACCGGGTTTGGCTGTTTCCAATGCTGCAGCAAGAAGCATTGGAGCAAGAGCTGTGCCGGTGTTTCCCATTTGTGCATACAGGGTATCTTGCACCTGTGTTTTCATGTCAAAACCAAGCTTACGTGCAGCGCCGCTGATCAGCTTGCCATTGGGAGCATATAATACAGCTTTTGAGATATCCTTGGGTTCCAAACCAAATTTTTTCATGGCTGCAGATGCTGTCTCAACAAGAACTCTTAAATAACCTTTTTCTCTTACAAAACGTTCTTCCCATGCCAGGACAAAGGTGTCTTTGTCTGAGCGCCATATATCATTAATCTCATCGGCAACTGAATAGGTGTCAACTATTTGGGCCACAACCTTGTCTTTACCGAGAAGCAGAGCCGCACCACCGTCACCAAAATCCATCTCATAGGATCCCTTTGGGAAACCCAACCTGATATCGGAAGCACAAACAAGCACATCATTGGCAGAACCAGCCTTAATGGAATTAACCGCAGTTTTTACTGCAGACATTCCACTCCGAAGAGAGCCTGCCAGATCCACTGTGAATACATCTTTCCGCAAGTCTAAAGCTGTGGAGATAAGAGCTGAAGCCTGTTTTTCCTTGTAAGGGGATGATGTTGACGCAAAGTATAGTTCGTCTATTTGGGCTGTATCAAAACCGCTGATACAATTCATGCTTGATTCAACAGCCATTGTTATGCTGTCTTCATCAAAATTTGCAACCGCTTTTTCCCCCTTGCCGGGAAACCCGTTCCAGAACTGAGCAATTTCTTTTCGACTTAAACGAAAAAAGGGAATATAAGCGCTAAAAGATTTTATACCTACCATTGTTATTACCCTTTCATTTAAACATTAAAATATATCTGTTTTGTTAAATTATTTTTTCACCGGCTTCCATTGGGGCAGAGTTGCTTCTGGTGTAACATCATCAAAAACGACCTCAACAGGCATTCCGGCATAAAGATCTTCATTTTTGCACTCTTTGATATTACCGCACAGGATAATTCTTTTAGGTGCATCAAGTTCAACCCATATAACAGCATAGGGAACATCCCCTGCAAATTCAGGATGAGGAGAATAGTTAACAATAATCCAGTTATAAACCACCCCTTTTCCTTCTACTTCTTCATTTTCAAATTTTGTACTCTGACATTCCGGGCACATTGGGCCTGGAGGGAAAACATATCTCCCGCATTCAGCGCATTTGGGTACTATAAGCTTATGCTCTTTGCAGCCCGCCCAAAAATCTTTAGTGTCAATATCGGCTACGGGAAGTGGTTTTTCATATGCAGCAGTATTCATTTTATTACCTCCTTAAAATTATTGCATTGGCCACAGGTCCGCAATAGCCTGCAACAAAAGCGATTTCAGCATCTTTAACCTGGCGCTCGCCGGATTGTCCTCTCAACTGCTCTACTGCTTCAAGGACATGATTAAATCCGTGGATATATCCTTCTGATAAAAGTCCGCCATGGGTATTTATCGGCAGTTTTCCACCGAGCTTAATCTCTCCTGCTTCAACAAAAGCTCCGGCCTCACCCTTTTTGCAGAAACCAAAATCTTCAAGCTGCATTATAGGTTCTATTGTAAAACAGTCATAGAGTTCCGCGACATCAACATCCTGAGGTGTTATGCCTGCTGTTTTAAATAACTGCTTGCCCATTGTTATAGCATATGTATCAGCGAGTTCAGGCCATTCAGGCCAGAATGAAGTTGTTTTACCGAAAAAATCACCGCTCTGCGCTCCGGCACCGTTTGCTGCCGCCATAAGATAAACAGGAGTCTGTTTAAGATCTTTGGCACTTTCAGCCGAAGTTATCACCACCGCAACTCCACCGTCTGTTTCCTGGCAGCAGTCATAAAGGCGGAAAGGATCGACTATCATGGGTGAGTTTATATAATCTTCATAGCTCAAAGGTTTGCGCATTACAGCTCTTTCGTTCAACATCGCATTTTCCCTGCATGTTATTGCAACGGCTGCAAGCTGCTTGGCTGTGGTGCCGTATTTAATCATATGTCTTCTCGCTGCAGTTGCCACAGCCTGGGGAAATGTTGTCAAACCAAAAGGAACACAAAACTGCTCTGATCCACCTGAGTACAGGCTTTCTCCTGTTCCGCCAAGCCTGAGTCCTGATCTGCCGTTCATTGCTCTGAATACAAGTACGTTTTTTGCATACCCTGCATTAATTGCTGCGGCTGCATTTGCCAGGGTTGATGTTGCACCGTTTGCTCCTGCATGGTACTCAAGATTCCAGCGAAGTTCCGGCAGACCAAGGCTTGTGGAAACTGCGTAGGGCGATGGTGAATCTCCCATGTTATATGTTGCTATTCCATCAATATCTTTAACTGTAAGACCGGCATCCTTAATAGCCTTCAGGCAGCATTCAACTGCCAGAGCCTTTACGGTTACACCTGAATTTCTTGAAAATTTTGTATAGCCGATTCCGGCTATGGCACACTTGTCTTTTATGGTTGCCATTTTTTATGGATCTCCTAATTCAAACTTAATTAAAAAGATTTAGCCTTTATAATATAAAAGGCATTAACGGCCTTTATAAACAGGCTTTCTCTTTTCCTGAAATGCAGCCCATGCCTCAGCGGTATCCGCACTGTTGCCTAAAACATATTTTAAGGACATTAATCCAAGTTCCAATGCGTTGGGCAGAGGTATTTCTCTCTGCTGCAGTATGAGCGCCTTTGATTCAGCAAGTACATAACGACTCTTTGAAGCAACTTTTGCCGCAAGTTTATAGGTCTCTTCTTCCAGTTTGTCCACAGGAACTGCATAGTTGACAAGCCCTATTTTTTCAGCTTCCTTTCCATCAATCCAGAGACCGGTGTAAACAAGTTCATTGCATTTTTTAAAACCTATAGCTCTTGGCAGATGAACAGTGGTGCATATTCCACCTATAAGAGCATTATTAATATGCTGATCGCCTATTGTTGCATCCTCGGCAACAACCGCCATGTCGCATATAAGTATCATCTCGATTCCGCCTGCAAGGGCATAGCCTTTAACCATGGCTATGGTTGGCTTGCTGCAGTAGTATAACGCGTCAAAAAATTTTTTAACATCTTTTAGAAAATAACCAAGCTCATGGGGATCGTCACTCTTGTTTCTATTATCCTGTTCAGTCAAATCGCCGCCGGCGGAAAAATTTTTGCCTGCACCCGTTAGAACAACAACATTTATCGAATCATCAGCTTCAATATCACGTATTGCATCCTGAACTTCCAGAGCGACAACCGTACTGAGCGGATTCATGAGTTTGGGACGGTTTAATGTAATAGTTGCAATACCGTCTTTTTTATCTAAAAGGATCTGTTTGTAGTCCATACAAGATACTCCTTTCATTATTTTCTTAAAATTAAACTTTCATGCCAGGCATAAAACCTGGCATGAAAGTTTAGAAAAATTTTAATTTAATTATTTAGCGCCCAAAGAAAAAGTATAAATCAGCATTTTTTGTTCGGGCACTATTTATATAACCATACAGTAAAATTATGCCAGCAGATTCCTTGCTATCAGCATTTCCTGGATCTGGGAGGTTCCGCCTCCGATCTGGAACAATTTTGAATCACGCATAAAACGTTCAACAGGATACTCCTTGATATAGCCATATCCTCCATGAATCTGGACAGCATGGGAAGTAACTCTCTCAACCATTTGACCTGTATAGTATTTAACTATGGATGTAGAAAGAGAGGGGAATTTTTTAGGAACGTCCTTATTTTTCAAAAAATCCCATATAGCATAGTACAGCATGGCCTCGCCTGTTTTAACGCCTGTTGCCATCTCTGCAAGAAGACCCTGAACAGCCTGATGTTTGCAGATAGGCTTGCCGAAAGATATTCTTTCCTTTGAGTACTTGATAGATTCCGCCAGAGCTGCTTCGGCTATGCCCACATTTTCACTTGAACACATGATTCTTTCCACCTCTATTCCCGTGAGAGACTGGGTAACGCCTTTTCCCTTTTCCCCTATTATATTCTCCTTGGGAATGCGACAGTCATCCATGAAAACTTCTGATGTGGGTGAAGCCCTGTGCCCCATTTTATCAAGATGCGGACCAACTGCAAGACCCTTTGTCCCTTTGTCTATTAAAAACCCGCAGTGCTCTCCGTCTTCCTTATCCTTTGCAAGAATATAAAAAACATCCGCAACAGGCGCATTTGTAATAAACTGCTTTGAGCCGTTTAAAACATATTCATCTCCGTCAAGATAAAAATCGGTCTGGATTGCGGATACGTCCGAACCGGCATTCGGCTCTGTTACGGCAAGGCAGACAATCTTTTCTCCTGTGGCAAGACCAGGGAGATATTTTTTTTTCTGCTCTTCAGAACAGAAACGACTCATTATAACTCCGCCAACAATAATCTGGGGCATATATGATGAAGCTGTTCCAGCGCTTACCTTGGCAAGTTCCCTGTGAACTATGGAGGCTCCCAGAATGTCAAATCCGTCTCCTATTCCCTCGTACTCTTCCGGGAACATCAAACCGTAAAAACCAAGGTCACCCATTTTTTTAAAAAGTTTGAGAAACTCTTTTGTTAAAAATTCTGGAGATCTGTCAAACTCCTCTGCTAAGGGTTTAACCTCTTTATTCGCAAACTCCCTGACAGTATTTTGTATCATTTTATGTTCTTCAGACAATTCAAAATTAAGCATTATTTGCTTCTCCTTATAAAAACTTTATAATTTAATTTAATCAGGCACTATCATGCCGCCATCTGCAAAAAGGGTGTGCCCTGTTACAAAACTTGAAGCATCAGATGCCAGAAAAACAGCAGTTAGCCCTATCTCTTCGGGTTTGCCCCACCTGTTCAATGCTCCTGGATTCGGCGGCATTTTTCGTTTTTCAGGGTCATCCTTATACATAATATCAGCCCCTTCAGTCCAGATATATCCAGGGGCTATGCTGTTTACTCTTATATTATGTTTTGCCCATGCCATTGCGAGAGATTTGGTAAACATCATCAGGCCTGCCTTTGATGATGCATAATGGACCATCATGCCTGACCCGTCTCTTCCTGTAGCTGATGATATATTAATAATTGCCCCTGATTTCTGTTTAATCATCTCTTTGCCTACTGCTTTACAGAAGATAAACGGTCCTTTTAAATTGATATCCATTATCGCAGTCCAGCCGCCCACACTTAAATCTTCAGGCTTTGACTGAAAGTTAGCTCCGGCATTATTGACCAAAATATCAATCTTGCCGAATTCGGAAAGAGTTTGCGCTACCACATTCTCAATCTGTTCCGGATCACGGACATCAATTTCAAATGCCAATGCCTTTTTGCCAATACCCCTTACCTCATCTGCTACTTTTTCAAGGCCTTCAATTCCTAAGCCGGCAACCACAACATCCGAGCCTGCTTTTGCAAATTCAAGGGCTATACCCCTTCCTATGCCTGTGCCTCCGCCTGTAACTATTGCAACCCTGTTTTTTAATGAAAATTTATCCTGATTCATATATTAAAACCTCCGATTTTTCCTGTTTTATTATCAGAAGCCTATTTTTTAAGAATCGCTATGGATGCCTGTATGCCGGCGCCCATATTATGAACCAGGGCAGTATTCATTTTTTTCGGGGCCTGTCTCTGACCTGCTTCTCCCCTGAGCTGAAGTACTGCTTCGGCAATACCTGCGGCGCCTGTGGCTCCTATGCAATTACCCCTGGACATATAACCGCCATCAGTATTGACAGGAAAATCCCCCTGAATCCATGTTCGCCCGTAGTCTTTCCCCTTTATGGGGACAGCCATGGTACCGCCCTCACCCTCTTTGCAAAAGCCCATCTCTTCCAGGCCCTCGATCTCTCCGATAGGCATTCCATCCTGAATCATTGCCATGTCGATATCCTCAGGTCCTATGCCTGCCTGCTCATATGCATCTTTTGCAACCATTCCAAGCAAGGGTGGAGGATACAGGATGGTCTCTCTGTCGTATATATGCGCGCGATGAGAAGCAGCCACAATCTCTATGGGTTTACGTACGCTGTATTTTTTTATGGCTTTTTCACTTCCCAGTAAAACTGCTCCGGCACCTTCACTGGTGGGCGCAATCATTAATATCCGGTATGGGTCGCAAACCATTCTTGAACCTATAACTTCATCAACAGTCAAATTGGGCATATTCTGGTAATGTGCAAAAGAGTTCTTGGAAGCGTTTTTGTGGCTTTTAATGGAAAGCCATGCCATCTGCTCCAGGGTTGTGCCGTATTCATGCATGTGCCGCTGCATCATCTGCGCGTACATTGAAGGGTATGTACCAAGACCCATATATCTCATCCAGTGAGGCTGATCCTGTGCAGGTATAAAACCACGCTGCTGTTTCTCAGCGCCCACGCAAAGAACCAGATCGTGCATCCCTGAACCTATTGCAAAGCTTGCCTGAACAATAGCAGCTGAAGTACTGCAGCATGCAGCCTCAATATTTATAATCGGTATGCCTGTAGCTCCGCATGCACGCGCCACTTTTGTGCCCCAGGATGAGCCCTCAAGCATGGAAGTTGCATAAATCATCTCAACATCTTGCCACGGCGTTCCAGCATCTTTAAGTGCATTATTTGTTGCCACACGCCCAAGTTCTCCATAGGTTTTATCGGGGAACCTTCCGAAAGGGTGCAATCCTGTTCCTAATATATAAATCTTTTCCATTATGTTTTCCTTATGAGCTGATAACAGCTGTTATGATTATTAAATGTAAGCCGCCAAAAAAATAGTTATAAAAAGCTGACTTATCAGCCTGTCAGTGGTCTAAAGGTATGAACAATTATATTATTTCCGTCATCGTCCTTACCTAAAGCCTCCAGCTCCAGCTCGACCTCTGTTCCTATGGGGACCGGTTTTTCCACCCCACCGACTAAACGAGTCGGTATTAACACTCCATTATCCAGCTCAACCTGACCTAGGGCATAAGGCACTTCACCTGCATATACGGACGGTGCAAGATGCACTATGGTAGAACTGTGTACTTTCCCTACTCTGCTCAAAACCATAACTTCAGTGGTTTCAGTGTAACATTTTTTGCATTGAGGGGTTTGAGGAAAATAGACTTCTCCACAGGTTGTGCAACGACTTCCCAACAGACTTGGTCCTTCATCACCGCTTTCAGGCATTTTGTAAAAATAGTTTTCAACAGGTACTCCTTCAGGCACTGCTTTTGTAGTCATAACAAATATCCTCCGACAATTAGAAAAAACTGTTTTAGATTATACAACTTGGGATTAATTAAATTAAGATAAGACCAATTAGAATAACTAAGTTGAAAACTCAAAAAATGTCAAGAAATTTTTATATGGGCTTCAACAAAGAGAAGGGAGTTTAAAAAATGGTTTTTCAAACTGTAAAATCCATACTTATAAAAAAACCTATGCTAAAATTTTTCTTTGGGAGGATTAAAATACCCATGTTTTAATTTTGGAAAAGCTTTTTTTATTTTTTTAAAGGTGATTCGCATGCCTGCCGGCTTGCTGTGCCTTGCAGTTTTATTCATAATGTCAAGATATCTCAAAGGATCGAAGTTTAAATTTCTCCACTGTATCATATTCAGCCCATGTTTTTTTATAAACAAAATCAGAGCTTCTATCTCTTCAGGCGTATCAGTAAACCCGGGGCAGTTTAAATAATTTATTGAAACAAATTTTTTCCTGGCAACCGCAATATCTATGCTTTTTTTTACATGGGAAAAACTATAGCCTTTTGGTCTGAAATAAGCATCATAACATCTGCCTCTAACACTGTTCAAGCTTATGCGGATACTGTCCAAACCTGCGTCAAACAGATGATTAATTATATCGGGCAGGCTTCCGTTGGTGTTAATATTAATTGTTCCTCTTTTTGTTTCAGACCGGATTATTTTAATAGCCTTTTCAATCACATCAGCAGATAGAAGAGGGTCGCCTTCGCAGCCCTGCCCAAAACTGACAATGCTTTTATCTACTTTTTTTATATGCTCAAGAGCTACGGCTGCAATCTCTTCAGGGGTTGGAGTAAAGGTGATTCTGTTTTGACTGCTTTTCAATTCGCTGTTTTCCTGCAGGGAGATGCAGCCCAGACATCTTGCATTGCAATGCTGTGAAGTCGGCAGAGGAGCTTCGTATCTTCCTAAAAAAAAATTTTTGCCGGCAGGACATCCATATTCAAGAGCACATTTTTCAAGATGCGCTCTCAGTCTGTTGCCGGGCATTTTTTTCCTCATCTTCCCCACGCCTGAAACAACCTTATCCTGCTGCATAAGCCTTAAATCCTGGCGCCTCTCACTGTCAACAAGGATTACCGCCGATCTGAAGCCCCCATTACTCCATCCAACAGCCCCATAAGAAAAAAGAGGCAGAAAAACTGCATTATCATCTTCTTTATAAGCGCTTATATATGAAATAGTGTACCCGGGTGAATTAAATGCGGCAACGGGCATTATTTTTTCACCCAAAACGTAAGGATTTTCAGTTAAAGCTTCAAATCTACCGGCTGCAATATTATAAACTATGGGTATCCTGTCAGGAAGAAACATAAATTCTCCGCCAAAAGGCATAGTTATAGTGTTGCTTTTTGTAAGGGGTACAAAGTCAGATCCGGCCATACCCACGGCCGCAAATCCTTCTATCTCAATGATTTCGCCTTCTGTATTAGCAGCAACTGCTGTCACAAATTCGTTTATACCTTTACTTTTATGTATATTTTTTTTAATTTCCATAATATTCTTTGTATCATTATTAAAATTTAACGGCAAAATATTTTTAAGTTAATGACATTGATGTTGATATAAAAACAAAATTTAATTATTATAAACAGGCAATTCTTAAAATACTGATTAAGGGCTGTTTACCTAATGAAATTTGACCTTTCCTTTCTGCACACATCTCTATTGACCCTGCTGGGAGTAGTCACAATTACCGGTTTTTATATGGGGCTGATAGCAAAACGTGTGAATCTCCCGACAATCATTGGGTATATGATTTTAGGGGTCATTCTCGGGCCATCGGTTCTGAATATTTTTGACGATCATGCCATCCAACAGCTTTCATTCCTGTCGGAGATTGCCCTGGGTTTTGTTGCCTTTACCATCGGTTCAGAATTAAGTTTATCCTCTTTGAAGCGGATTGGAAAAGGTATTATTATTGTTATTTTTGCAGAATCGGTTATGGCATTTCTCATAGTGACCGCTGCCATATATGCCTTAACCCGCGATCTGCCTTTATCTATTATTTTTGGCGCCATGGCTCCGGCCAGTGCACCTGCAGGGACTGTCGCCATCATTCAGGAATACAAAGCAAGAGGCTCTCTCACAAAAAGCGTTTATGCAGTAGTTGGATTTGACGACGGCCTGGCTGTTATAATATTCGGTTTTGCAGCTGCCCTGTCAAAAAATCTTCTCATCGCAGAATGTTCCAATACCGCAACATCCATCCTGCCGGCACTGTGGACACCAGTATTAGAAATTTCCCTGAGCCTTATACTGGGAGGTTTCATTGGAATTATCTTCTCACGGATTATAGGAAAACTGCATAACTCGCGGGATATTTTTATTATCCTTTTTGGGGTCGTCTTTTTTACCACAGGTCTATCCATACATTGGAACCTGTCTTATATCTTGGCCAATATGATGGTCGGATTTGTACTCGTAAACGACCAAAGTGAAGCGGTTGTCCAGAGCGTAAGAACTCCTCTCGGTGAAATCATGCCCCTTGTATTCCTGCTGTTCTTTTGTCTTGCAGGCGCACATCTCAGGATATCAGCCATTCCTGCCCTGGGAGGTATCGGAGTTGTATACATCCTGGGCCGTTCAGCAGGACTAACAGTGGGCGCCTACTGGGGAGCAAAACTGGGCAGACTTGAAAAAAAAATTCAAAAATATCTCGGATTCTGCATCCTTTCCCAGGCAGGCGTAGCAATCGGTCTTTCACTTATCGTTAATAACGATTTTTCCCGGATTGCCGCAGAGTACAATCTGCCGCATGCTGCCAAAATCGGCGCTATTGTGCTTGCCACTATTACTGCAACCTGCATTTTTTTTGAAATTATAGGCCCTGTCCTTACAAAATTTGCCTTGACAAGGGCAGGTGAAATATCAAACAAAAAAGTAAAATCATTGGTGGAGCATAATGACAAAAACAAATAAAAAAAACAGTCTCGGCAAAATCGCCGATTTTGTAGAGGAGCTGCAACAGCGTAATATACCGAAGGTAAACGAAGGGGCGTGTGTCAGCGAAATCCTTGACGCTTTTATTGAATCAAATCATTCCCGCATCGTTTATGTTGTAGATGACCAGGAAAGGTTGAAAGGTATCATATCTTTGGGGAATCTGATCAGACACGTGTTTTTTCTATATCATGATACAGATATCAGTTCCAGACACCTTATAAGCATGGCTGTTTCGGAAACGGCAAAAGATTTCATGCTGGATAAAATATTTTTTGCCCTGATTTCCGATGACGTAGAGTCTGTTCTCAAACGTATGATAAAACATAACGTAAAAGAAATTGCGATTATAGATGATGAAAAAAGGATTATAGCGGATCTCACCATGATCGACCTTCTCAAGCATTATAAAAATGCAAAGGGAAAAAATCTACTCTAATGTTTACACAAAATTCTTCTCTTGCCCAAAAAAATTTCAAATGCTATAATATTTTTTCAATAATCATGAGACCATTGAAAGGATATGTTTATGAAACTGGCAGTAAGCGGTAAAGGAGGTGTTGGGAAAACTACATTCTCAGCGCTTTTAATAAGAGCCCTTGATAAAGATGGAAAAAATGTTCTGGCAATTGACGCTGACCCGGATGCCAACCTTGCGGCTGCTGTGGGCATACCCGACTCCGAAAAAATAACGCCCATTTCAGAAATGAAAAAGCTTATATTTGAAAGAACAGAAGCACAACCCGGCACGGTTGGAGGTTTTTTCAAACTTAACCCAAAAGTAGATGACCTTCCTGAAGCTTTATCTGCAAAACTCGGCAATATCAAATTGATGCGCCTGGGAGGAGTTCCAAAAGGCGGAGGCGGCTGCATATGTCCTGAAAGCACCCTTTTAAGAGCGCTTATAACTCATGTTGTTTTATCCAGAGATGAAGTTGTGGTCATGGACATGGAGGCTGGAATTGAGCATCTTGGCAGGGCAACGGCACAGGCAGTTGACAAACTCATTATCGTTGTGGAACCCGGGCGCCGAAGCATAGACACGGCAAGGAATATCAAAAAACTTGCATCAGAGATATGGCTGAAAAATATTGCAGTTGTCGGCAACAAAATCCGTGGGAAAAAAGATGAAGACTTTTTAAAAAAGCATCTTTCAGGTTTTGATTTCCTGGGTTTTTTGCCATATGATGAATCTTTAATTGAAGCTGATTTAGACGGAGTTTCACCTTTTGACATTGATACCCCGTCAAAAGCGATAATAAAAGAAATGGTTTCAAAATTGTAGTGATAAAATATAATACCCCAAATCTAAAAAAGAAAAAAAAGCGCAGGCTCAAAAAAAAACCTGATATATTAAAGATAAAACCTGGAGTTGATCCCCAGGTAAAAAAGATCCTCAAATCAATTGGTGTCCCTGAAAAAAAAGCATTTACTCCTGATTCTTTTCAGCTTGAAGCAGTGGATGCGATAAACAAGAGCGATTGCCTTGTTACGGCTCCCACCGGATCCGGAAAAACCTGGATAGCTGTAGAAACAATAAAAAGTGTAAGGGCTAAGGGCGGAAGAGCATGGTATGCCTCACCGCTAAAAGCATTATCAAACGCAAAGTATAAAGAATTTTCTATAATTTTCGGGGAAGAAAATACAGGCATCCTCACAGGGGACATAAAGGAAAACCCGGATGCGCCTGTAATTGTAGGAACAACTGAAATTTTACGAAATCAGCTTTATGATGCCATGCATCATGGCAAAACACTGCCGACCGATCTCGTTGTTCTTGATGAGGCGCATTATCTTGGTGATAAAGAAAGGGGGGTAGTCTGGGAA
>Ga0190313_1000394_pt1 | contig 26303 bp, 26 predicted proteins | sample 4870071011_MG_FD_169989 | JGI IMG/M metagenome (GOLD analysis project Ga0190313, IMG submission 169989) | Hydrothermal vent sediment bacterial communities from Southern Trench, Guaymas Basin, Mexico - 4870-07-10-11_MG | ecosystem: Environmental > Aquatic > Marine > Hydrothermal vents > Sediment ... | reverse complement strand
TTGGTGACAAAGCAACCGACGCCTGAGGGCCCAATCCCAATAACTGCTGTTCCTTTGGACAATCAAGGCCATGTGGCTGTTGCAAACCTTGGTAACAAGCCATTAACCTTGAGCAAGCTGAATTCCACTGCGGGTGTTGAGTGTGACTTTGGTGGGACCGTCACAATCCAGCCTGGAGGGCAGGCTATTTGTACTATTCCTCCAAAGTCTGGGAAGATTGTTTTGTATGGATCAGGGACAGGTTCAACAGAGATAGAGCTTTCTGGTGTTGCGGAGGTAATTGTTACGAGCTCGCCTGGATTTTCAAGTACGCCTTTATCTCAAACGACAGAGGATGATTTTGAAGAGGGACATTTTGAGAATACAACTACAGCTTCTCCAGAGGTTAGACTGGTAGAAGTACCAGTTTCTAGTGTGATAGATGCCTCAGGTTTTGATTTTATGGGAGCAAGCGGAGATGAAGTCCCTAGGAGCGGTCTCCCGTTTGGACTGGCATATGGGGATTTAAATAATGATGGTAGAAACGATCTTGTGGTAAGTAGTTACGAGGAGTCTAGCCATGAGGGAAAGATATACATAAAATTTGGTCCCCACTCTGGTTCTTCCGCATCCCCAGATGTATTTATAAATGGGAGTAATCGTGGTATGGTAGGACCAAACGGCCGTTTAGGAGATATTAACGGGGACGGAATAGATGATTTAGTTTATGGAGAAGAGTGTGAAACCTCTAACTGTACTGGTCGCTTGCATATCGTTTATGGTCCGATATCCAGCGGCAATTATGTTATAGATGATTTGTCTAATGTAACGATTAATGGGAGCAATAATGAAGATCACTTTGGATATACTGTGTATACATACGATGTAAACAAGGATGGCAAGATGGATATCCTGGTTGGCGCATATGGATATCCTGCTGGGGATTATAAGGGCATATACTACTTAATTTACGGCAGGCAATTCTCTGGGAGTTATAACATATCAGACGTATATAATGCGAGCTTCATTGGAAGTCAAAATGATGATTATGTAGGGGCTGGTCCAGTGGCTTTTGGGGATTTCAACGGAGATGGATATGTTGACTTGGCTATAGGAAACCCGTATGTAGATACAGGAGGATCGGATTCTGGACAGGTGTTAATTTACTACGGGCCTCTATTTGGTGATTATCAGCTAAGTGATGCAAATGTCACGATAAATGCTAGTGTAGATAATTGTCGGTTGGGTTATGATGTGTATGCATATGATATAAACAGCGATGGAAAAGATGATTTGCTAACTAGCACTCCTTATTATAATGGAGGGAGGGGATTTGTTCTATACTCTCCGTTACATTCAATGTCTATAACTGTGAGTGAATCTAAAGGAGGGGATTTACAATCTAATGCAAACATAACATTTTATTACAGCGGTTCTAATACTGATTTCGGTTCCGCTATCAGGGCGGCAAGGTTAAAAGGAGACAATACAATTTATGTAGTGATGGGCTGGAGAGCGAAAGGGGACTCATCAGATGGTGCAGTTGTAGTATTTATCAATCCAAGTTCAGGGATATATACCGTAGACAACGCAAATATCACCTTTACTCACTCAAAGACGGCAGAGCACCTTGGGTCTGCACTAGAAGTAGGAGACGTTAATGGGGATGGAATATCTGATTTAATGATTGGCTCCTATACATACTCAACAACACTTGGTAAGGCGTCAACAGATCCAAGCGGGAAAATAACTTATCCATCTGCAACTAAGGAGGGAAGAGTGTATTTAATAACAGGTGGAAGGCCAATAACTTGTTACAGAACTTCAGGGAAATATTACTCAAAGATCTTTGACCTTGGCCGTTTATCCAATCTGACGTACATCACATGGACGTCAGATGAGCCAACTGGAACAGACCTAACTATAGAGCTGAGAATAGGGAATGCATCTGACGTAGATAACTCCTCAGGGTATGACATCTTGAACGTAGCTGGAACGAACGTTTCTAAGGGAAGTATCTCGTTGGGACCTGGAACCAAAGCTCAATACATAGCTTACTTCAATACAAGCGATACATCAAAGACACCAGTCCTCTACGACATACAGCTTACCTACAAACCGCTCTACACAAATGTAACCTATACAATAAACTACGCCTCTGGCCTAAAATGGGTTGCACTAAACAGGAGCGATGGGACATTGGTAGCCAATGAAACAGTGAGCAATTGCGATACATTCTACACGAATACAGAAGAGGTTTCCACAGCGTATAGTTATACAATAATATACAAGGGATGCGATGGTCAGACAAAGACATATGCAGTGTCCTAAACCCTTTCTAAACCCATCAATTTTTAATTCTCCTTTTCGTAACTCCATGTATGAAAGAGCTAGTTCCTAATAGAAAAAAGGAATTGTTGTTAGCACAGAATATAGACGTAGATAAAGCAGTTATACAGGCTTATAATTTGATAACTGAGGGTTCAAGAGGGCTTGCGATTGTTAGACCTTCAGATTCATTGGAGGATGTGGTCAAAGCCATTTTGTCAGAGCCAAGGACAATGTCTGCATACGTCGTTGATGAGGATCAGCGGTTGATGGGTGTTATAACAATATGGGATCTTCTTCAAGCAACCATTGCTCATGATCCTGACACTATTAACTCTGGAAGCCCATCCATATTATTTGATAGGGAATTCCTTGAGAGGTATGCATTCTCAGAGAAGGCAGAGGACATAATGAGAGAAGCAGTGTGCGTAGACTTGTCTCATTCACTTAGGAGGGCGTACAATCTAATGATACAGCATGGCTTAACAGAAGTACCTGTGGTGGACAATCAGGGCAGGATAATAGGAGATCTTACTCTACTTGAGCTGCTAAAAGCTGCGTGGAACTTAGATGGGGGTAAGAAAAAATGATCCATGGTTCCTTAATGATTGGAACGATAGCAAACTTCTTTGTCGTTTTAGTGCTTGCATTGTTCTTTTCATGGATATTTAGGAAGATGAAGCTTCCTTCACTTCTCGGAGCGTTAATAGCCGGGTTAATAATTGGACCGTCCTTTCTTAATTTGATAAATATTTCGGATGTTTACTCAAATCAATGGCTTTTGTTCGTAGGCAACATGGGAGGTTTGATACTTGTTTTCCTAGTCGGCTTGGAGTCTAGGTTTGAAGAGTTTACCAGTTTTTCAAAAGAGGCAGGGATTATTGGCGTGTCCGGACTTATATTTACATTTGCGTTGTGCTTAGCTTTTTCATTAGCTGTTGGAGTTTCACTTCCAGCTTCTCTTCTCCTATCTGCGGGTTTGTCAATATCTACCTCTTTGCCCGGATTAACTTCTGTCATGGCTATGAAGAAAGGGAGGACTAGGGCAGCAAAGATATTTAGTGTATCATCTATAGTTGATGACATAATAGGGCTGATACTACTATTTTTGATTATATCTGGTTTTAAGTCTAATGGCTTTGATTTAGAGGGAATATCTGTGTACTTAGCTTTGATAGCAGTTTTTTGGTTTATTGCGTATCTTATAGTCCCTAGATTAAGTTCTTGGATATACAAGAGGTTTGCATATCCGTCAGATCAGACAATTGCTATGCTTACCTTAGTCTTTCTGACACTTGCAGCCCTCTTATCTGAAGAGTTTTTGTACGAGGCCAGTTTTGGTGTTTTCCTGGTTGGGCTGGCGTTCTCAAAGCTTCATCCACTGTATAGGTATGAGATAAAGAGGGTTTTCCTACAACTAGGCGATTCATTTTTCTTTCCATTATTCTTTGTTATGATTGGTTTGATAGCTAATTTTAAATCTCTTGCAATTGGATACTGGTTTGTATTTGCATTGCTGTTATTCCTAGTGGCTTTGTTCTCAAAGGTAATAGGTGCATATATAGGAGGGATTTTGACCAAACTTAGCCAAAAAGAGAGCTTGGCCATAGGTCTGGCTCTGACATCTAGAGGGGGTGTTACATTAGTTATCTCCAGCATTGCTTTGTCCACAGGAATAATAAATGAGCCTATTTTTGCGAGCATAGTTTTTGTATCTATTGCTACAACATTAATTTGCCCAGTATTAGTAAGATTAGGCTTTTCACGGATTTAACATGCAAAGAATTAAAAGGGAGATGATGTAAAAACAACTAGGCCATGATGAAACCGTCCCAGTCTGACTGGTGATGACCAGAGTAACTACTGAGCCCTTTTCCTTATACTACCCATAACCAGTAAGATAGCAATTATTAGTAATACTATCGCCATCGCAAGAAGGAGGGTGAATACTAGTAGGAAGACGTCTATTTCTCTCATTTCACTACCTATCGTAAAGCTCTTTGCTAAGGTGTAGCTTTTCCCAGATAAATCTTTCCAGTTTACTAGTATGTAATGGAATCCATTTTCCATATTCATTACAAGTAATTCTCTAAACGGTGTTTCTTCACCATCTATTACCAGTTTGATATCTTTCGGATCTCCAGTCGTGTTGAAAAGAAGCACAACATTGTTACCTTCTATTCTGAGCTCAGATATTGCAATTCTTGGTTTTTCAACTACTTTGATGTTAATCTGTTTTTCATCTTCTCCTGTATTGCTGACGAGGTGCACTTTCACAATGTGATTTCCCACATCATCAAATTTCAGTTTAAATTGCACTATGTTATTAATCGGTTTTCTAATTCTGATTCCATCTGTCATTAATTCTATTGATCCTGTCTTAGCTCCATCGGCGGATACATTTATTGTTACCTCACTGCCGGCAATTACTATAGTTGGATATTCTACTGATTTGATTTCTCCTGTTTTTCTAGGGATTATCTTTTGAGTAAATAAACCCCCCCTTTCGGATGTCACTATTATTTCCTTTGGGTTAGCATCTGTCACATTGAATTCTAAGGTGGCAGTGGTCCCGGTTTCAGATGAAAGTTCATTTCCCATTATTCCTGTGAATTTTAACTTTGACCTAGAAGTAATTATCGCAACTAGCGTTTCTCCAACAGATGGATTTGTATCAGATATTAACACATCAAATTCTGGCTTTACAGCATTTCCAATGGTTATCCTTGTACTGTTTTCTCCGTAGAGAGTTTTGAATCCTATGGGACATTCATATACATAACTATTGTCAAGCTCATCTGACGATTTTATTTTCCACACAACTAGGGCAGACCCAGGAGACATGTAGTAAGGTTTGCTTCTGTCTATGTCTATTACTTTTATTGGCTTATTGCAGGGTATTGAATTGATTTCTCCATATTCATATCCTCCCACCAGCTTGACTGCGATAAAACTTTCTTCTCCTATTGGAAGCTTTTTTATTGGATTTATTATTTCCATTCTTTCACCGCTTTCCTCACTAGAGATAATTTCTACGTTTCCAAATTCGTTTGTATTCCATTCTATAAATCCTCCATTTGACGTGTATCTTATCTTTGACTTCACCTGTCTGTTTTCACTTTTGAAAAATACTATATGGCCTGCGTCCAGTCGTCCTCCAAGGTTCCATGTGGGATCAAACGCGACCCATCTTCCTATATACACCTCAACCCACATATGGCCCCTAAACGTTCCATTTGTATATGCCATTCCACCGACAAACCTTGTTGGGTATCCTAGTGATCTAGTAAGAGACGCCAGTAAAGTGGCATATTCTACACATACGCCCGATTTTTCTTCCAATATTTGGTTTGTGGATAGATATTTGTCTGTCATGGATTCGTCGTAATTTATGTAATTATGAACCCAGTTTGAAAGCATAGCTATTTTCTCAAAATCATTTTTTGCATCTGCTGTTATGTTTTCTGCAAGGTCCTTGAGTTTATCATTCACTTCTACTCCGTCTCCACTTTTTAGGTATTTTTCTAGACCAGCAGTTGAATATTCCTCTGGCAATGTGTATACTTCCCTTTCATCAACAGACACATTGCACACAACAGAATAAGGAATCGTCCAACTTGGTTTTGCTATCCTTATTGTTGCAGTTTTTATTTCATCTCCAGAGAGACTAGCGTTACATGTTACTATCTGATTTGACGTGTTTTGAGGTATCACGATCTCTAGGGTTACTTCATTTACTGCTCCATGAACTGTTAAATTTCCAGATATATCCACCACTGCATCCAAATGAGAAAACGCCAAAACAGGAAACGCTAATGATATAGCTACTATCGCTGTAAGTATCACGAATGAAGTTTTCATGACTATCACTTATGATATTTCCAATGAGGATGTGGTTAGTCTTACAACTCTCTTCAGTGGAATCTTTTTCTCTTCTTCCTTTGAACTTATTTTTATTAATCCTTTTTTGGTGTCTAGTCCACTTACTACTCCTATTTCTTCTTCTGCTTTGTAAACTGGTATTCCTTTCTTTATATGTTTAAGTAGAACTTTCTTGTACAGATGATTAACCAGTGAGAATCCAATGAGTGTAACAAGTATAGCTAGAACAAATGCAAATAGGAAGTCAAGGAATGATGGTCCGGTTTCTATTGCACCACTCATCCCAAGTATGAACTTTAGCGTGGTGTCTAGTATCAAGTACGCAGATACAGCAGTAAATATGGATTTAGAGTATTTCCTGAGTCTTGCTACCTCTCCTATCTGATACATGTCCATTATTCTACCTATGAAGAATAGAGAGATAGCTAGTGTGAGTAACCCAATGCATCCATCTAGGAAGCCGACTAGGCTAGTGATCGGAGATACGCTGCCAAGGTGTGCGGTGTAGTCTATCCCTGCCCATATGGACAAGAGGATTATTAGCAATGAGGATACGTATACTGGGAAACTAGCCCTTTCTATTGATGTAGTCTTCCTAAATGAAGAGAACCATTTGACAGTTGCCTCTTCTATTCCGAATCCTTTTATCATCAAATAGAACCCTGTAAGCCCTATGACTATGTTCAATGACAATTTTTCTATTCCAAATAGGTAAACTAGTGCATAGATCAACAGCACTATACCTGGGAGCCCAAATATCAATCTTGCAAAATGTGGGTCACGTAGTACTTCTTTTATCACGTAGTAAGATTTTTCTATTTCCTTAGCTTGCTTGACTATAACTGTTTGTACATTAGCTATTTTTGCAACTGATTGGAGTACAGGAATTATTTGTTCATCATCTGCACCATCGCTTACTAGGATTACATCCTCAAAACCTAGTTTGTCTTTGAGTGCTTCCACCTGCTTCCTGACTTCTCTATCAGATCTTATCCCTCTAGAGGGATGTCCTGTAACTATTGCAACTTCTACACTTTCTCCAGATTTTTTCAATTCTTTGAATGTTTTTATCGCCTGGAACATTGCATTTACGTCAGAGTCTGTTGGATCTGCTAATGCTAGGGCTTCCGCAGCGTTCAAGCAATCCTTTTCCCCAACTATAGGTCCCTTTATCTTAGCCTTTTTGCCCAGATCGTCATCCCTATCTACTGTGAGCACTAATGTTTTAACCTTTCTCCCCATATTCAACACTAGGTTTTATATAGTAATCCAAGGTTTAAATATATGATAGGCATGAGGTTTAAAGAGAAAGCTACAGATCACAGAGATGCTGTAGCATTCTTGGTTGTAGTGGTTGTTGGCCTGTTGATATTGATAGGACTATTTGTTTCAGGGGTGATAGACCAATTACTTTTCCTAATAGGTTTCCTTGGTTTACTCATTTTGATATACTCCAGGTCTCCTAGATTTGTTATAGAACTAAGAGAATATGAGAGGGCAGTTATATTTAGGCTTGGGAAGTTGAAGGGAGTGTATGGTCCTGGTTGGGTGACTGTAATTCCATTTATAGATGAACCGGTGATAGTGGATATAAGGGTTCAGACAATAGATGTCCCTAAGCAAGACGTTATAACAAAGAATGGAATCAAGCTGAAGATAGACGCCATAATATATCTCAGGGTCAAGGATCCTGTGAAAGCTGTTATTACAGTTAAGGATTACAAAACCGCTGCTGTTAGCTATGTGGTTGCTCATGTTAGGGATGTAGTAGGTAAAATGACAATGGAGGAAGTAGTTTCAAATATAGATGAAGTGAATTCTGAGCTCAGAAAAGGCCTTCGGGAGGTAGCTAAAGAATGGGGAATAGAAGTAGAAAAGGTGGAGATAAAGGAAGTTGAGTTCCCTAAGGAAGTTCAGGAGGCTATGCATAGAAAGAGGTCGGCTGAGGAATTAAAGCTTGCTGCAAAGGAAGAAGCAGAAGCAAATGCTATAAGGATAGACGCTATCAGAAGAGCGGCTGGGAATCTTACTGGCCCTGCCATAGAATACTTGTATCTTGAGGCCTTAAAGAAAATGGCAGAAGGGAGGTCTAGTAAGATTATCTTCCCAATTGAGCTTACGAAACTTGCAGAGAGAATATCGGGAGTCACTGGAAAGAAGTATGAAGATGTGGAAAGGGAATTAAAGGAAGAGTTTAAGAGATTCCAGATGCAAGCTGAGATGGAAGCACAATCTAGTGAGAAGAAGAAAGAGAAGAAAGAAGGAAGCGAGAAAAAAGAAGAACTATCTGAATTTGGAGCCAGTAAAAAGCATGTGAAGCACTTTATAAAGAAGAAAACCAGTAAAAGGATACCCAGCAAGAAAAAGAAAAAGAAGTGATGGATTTGGATTTTATCCCATCGTTAATTGCATTGACTCCAGGTTTAGAGCTCAGAGCAGCGGTTGCGTACTCTTATCTGAGTTCTGTGAGTTTTGTGGATGGATATTTGTTTCCGACATTGGTTAGTTTCCTGATAATTCCAGTAGTTTACCTCTGCTTTAACTTTATTGTCACATTTGTTTCTGAGAGAGTGCACATAGTTTCTCTCATGCTAAATAGGATCCGAGCCAAGACAAAGAGGTACGTGGATAAGTACGGCCTTCTAGGATTAGCTTTGTTTGTCGCAATCCCATTTCCAGGCAGTGGGTTGTATTCAGGGACATTAGGGGCGTTGCTGTTGGGGATGAAAGGAAAAAGAGTTGTACTAGGTCTCGCTCTAGGGAATATTCTCTCCCTAATTGTTGTATTGACATCCATTGCCATAGGCACTAATTTGTGATTTATAATGATTCTATTGCTGCTCCTATCACTATTAATATAACTGCGAGGCCTATCATTCCGAGAATATCCATAACAACTTCTTTGTTTTTTATCCCTCCTCTTATTAGAGCTGCAGACAGCATTCCACCCGCGATCCCACCGACTAGATATCCAAGAATCTCAAATATTCCATGAGGCAACAGCTTTAATATGGCAGAAGGTATTGCTATTAGATATGCAATAAATCTGTTTACCCCGTACTCTGTAGCTAGTTCAATGGTCATAACTCCCAATAAGACACCAACAATACTAGCGTTCCAGCTGACTATATACACAGCACCAGCTCCCAGGAGGAAGGAGAACACCAAGGCAAAGAACAAGACTGTAAGATTATTTATCAATATGCATGTGAATCCACATGATGAGACAGCCTTGCCGGTGGCTAGAGTCCTTATCGCATGAAGCTCGTTTAGCTGTGGAGAGAACACAGTTGAGGCTAGCTTTTCAGGGAGTAAGAGATAGACAATGGATATACCAACCACTACGCCAAGAAAGAACAGACCATAAGCCTGTATCGTGGGCCAGTGTCTAGAGATGAAGTTCCCTACCCTTTTTTCCCCCTTTACTTCGTCTATCCATATCATGTGGACTAGCAGTGGTGCTACACCTATACATATGAACGCTACTATTAGGTGACCAACTTCATCCCCTTTTCCTACTGCTATTCCCAGCCAGCTAGCGATCAATGTTAATGCGATAGCGAGAAAGAACACTTCTGATGGTCGCCTTTCAGCTGTCTTGGGATTAAGCAAAGACTCAAACATAATATTATTAAAACAACGCTAGATTTAAATATTACACATAACAAAAACTAGTAGCCAAATAACTTCTTTTGGAAGTGATTATTGTGGAGGAACCAGCAGTCCCAGGTGAATTTTTAGCTACAGAGGAGGAGTTTGTTCCAGGATTTGGGACTTATCTTGATGAGGGTAATGTATACTCTTCAAATATCGGTAATGTTGAAAAAGACATAAAAAAGAGGGAGGTTAGGATAAGAGTTTTGACTAGGATTCCGTTGCCTATGAAAAGAGGAGCAGTTGCATACGGAAGGGTCGCCCAGGTTTCTGATAATGTTGCAATCATAGATATATCCCCTATGAAGAAAGGCCAGTTTGTTTATCTTCCCAGGGGGTTAACTCATGTGCTTCCTGTTTCTGAGGTCAAGAGAGGATTTGTTAAAAGTATGAAGGATGAGTTTAAAGTTGGGGATATTGTTAAGGTGAAGATAATTGAAATAAGACCAACTGGAGTTGTTTTAACTACAAGGTCCTCTGAACTTGGAGTAGTGAAAGCGTTTTGTACTCAATGTAGACATCCGATGATACTCAAGAAAGGAAAGTTAATATGTCCCAATTGCGGTAATGAAGAGAGGAGAAAATTATCAATAGAGTATGGGAAGAGCATACATTGAAAGGAGGGAGAAATATGAAAATAAATGTTCTAGAAGAAAAGGGCAATGAACTAAAAATAGAGGTTTTGGGAGAAGAGCACAGTTTCCCAGCTTTGCTCTCTTGGGCACTTCTTCAGGACCCAAATGTTGAGTTTGCTGTTTATGATAAGGAGCACCCATTGTTAGGTCACGCAAAATTGTATATCAAGACGAAGAGAGGTTCTCCATGGAATGCTTTAAAGAAAACAGTGGAGACGATAGAGAATGAGTTTAAGACATTACTTAAAGTGGCAAAGGTTGAAGAAAAGAAGGAGAGCAAGAAGAAAGGTAAGAAAAAATGAAGGAGTTAATAAGGCAGATAGGATTTGACGATGGGTTTTTTAGAAAGTCTGATGAGAGAGTGCCATTGGTTGGATGCGTTGTTAGAGGGAACGATCTTGTAGAGGGATTTATTATAAGTAGTGTATCTGTGGATGGTGATGACGCCACTGAGTTATTAGCTGAATTGATAGATAAGTCAAAGTTTAAGGACACACTTAAAGTTGTTTTTTTGAAAGGAGTTACTCTTGGAGGGTTTAATGTTGTTGATATAAAGGCTTTGAGTGATTCTGTAAATATGCCTGTAATAGTTTTATTGAGAAAGCCGCCAGATATGAGACGAATAAAAGACGCCATAAAGAATGTTGATAACTATGAGGATAAACTGAGAAGGATGGAGAGAGCGGGCAGGATATTTGAGATAAAAAGGGATAGAGGTAGATTATTCTTCCAGAAAGCAGGTGTAAATAAAAAGGATGCGATAGCTATAATAGAAAAATGTATAAAGACAGGGAACATTCCGGAGAGTGTAAGAATAGCACATATGGTTGCCTCTGCAATGACCCTTGGCGAATCTGTTAGGAGGGCTTAGATGTTAGAAAAGTTAGATCCTGCATACTGGATAAAGAAAAGGTATTCACTTACTGGATGGAAGGCAGAGGTTGTGGATGTATTGGTTGCATTTGCCATAGCTGCTTTGGTTTATTATGGGATTGCTCCATTAATACTTGGCGCGAACCCACCAGCAGTTATTGTTCAGAGTTGTTCAATGAAAGGCGTCCTGAATGTTGGTGATGTGGTTGTTCTGAAAGGAGTTAGTTTTGATGAAGTCAATGCACCCATTGTTCACCTAAACTCAACCAATGTGACGTTTAAAATAATACCCAGTTCTAGGCACGAGCAGACCAGGGTGTTGTTTTTTCCAGATGGAAGTCCAAATAAGGTAAACGTAACCAAATCCGGGGACATAATTGTTTATATTTCACCGATTTCTGGAAGACAGATAATACACAGAGTTATTGCAAAGGTTATTACAAGCGATGGGAAGAAGTATTATATAACAAAAGGAGATGCAAATCCAATTCCTGATCAAGCGAAGATAGATTGTGACGAATGGGTTGTTAATGGGAATTATCTACGGTGTATAAAGCTTTCTGATAATGTGACAGACACATGCACGCTTGCTGACAAAAATTGGCCTGGCTGTATCTCCAGCCCAGTGCCAGAGGGCGCAGTTATAGGTAAGGATATATTTGTTATTCCATTAGTAGGACATGTCAAATTAGCTGTTTGGCATTTGCTGACCTTGGGACACGGCTATCCTGATAAGATTACCTGCTGACATTCAACCCATTCTAAAAATTTATAAATTAGTTCGTTCTTAACAGAAGCATGATAATTTTAGGAGTTTGTGGGCCTGCAGGAGCAGGGAAAGATACTCTAGCTGATTATTTGGTTGATAATTATGGATTTAAGAAGTTTTCTTTTACAGATATCCTGATAAAAGAGTGTAAAAAGAGAGGATTAGAACCCACAAAGGAAAATTTATCCAAGCTAGGAGACGAGATGAGGAAGAAAGGAGGAATGGACGTTTTGGCAAAGCGCCTGTGGAATGAAATAGAAGAGGAGAATGGTGATAGAATAGTTATACCAAACTTTAGGAGCCCACAAGAAGTTGAATACATAAAGTACAAAGCCGCATCATTGAATGGGAAGGTTGCATTTTATCTTATTATGATCACTGCCCCGCCTGAAACTAGGTTTTCTAGATTAAAGACAGGAGAAAGCTTTGAGCAGTTTTTGGATAGAGACAGGAGAGATTTTAATTATAAAAAGATGGGAGAAGTATTTGAAATGGCTGATTTCTACGTAAGTAACTCTGGAACCTATGAGGAGTTATACTCTTTACTTGACGACTTGATGGTTAAATTATTAGAATGACTGCACTCATCGTAAAACCTTTAAATTCTCTTATTCGTTATTTCCATCTATGGAATTTAAAATAGGGTTTGAGATCCATCAGAGACTAGACACTCATAAACTTTTTTGTCATTGTGATTCGTCCACAGGAGTAGACGAAGTCGGATTTATAAGAAGGCTTAGACCTGTTGCCAGCGAGACTGGGGGAATTGACAGGGCAGCATTATTTGAATACTTGTCTGGGAGGAGGATAAAATATCTGGCTCCAAGAGAAGTTTCATGTTTAGTTGAGATGGATGAAGAGCCACCTCACGAGCTAAACGATGAAGCATTGGATATTGCATTACAGATAGCCAAGATATTTAATGCGAACCCTGTGGAGGAAGTTCACCCAATGAGGAAGATAGTCATAGATGGATCTAACACAACAGGATTCCAGAGGACTATGCTCATAGCTAGAGATGGATGGTTTGACTGGAAGGGTAAAAAGATAACGATACCTACTATATATCTAGAGGAAGAATCTGCAGGCATAGTGGGAGCTGAAGGAGACACTCGCATATATCGGCTGGATAGATTGGGAGTCCCTCTTGTTGAATTGTCCACAGGAGTCATAGATGGGGTAGACCCAGATGAGGCAAGAGAAATAGCCCTTAGGATAGGAAAGCTTCTTAGGTCCACTGGAAGAGTAAAGAGAGGTTTAGGGACGATTAGGCAAGATGTTAACATATCCATTCCTGGTGGGGCTAGGGTGGAATTGAAAGGAGTTCAAGACATAGATCTCCTTCCTGAGGTTATACGAAGGGAGGTATCTAGACAGAAAAAGTTAATAGAAGTTAAAAAAGAGATTAAGAGAAGAAAGTTGAAAAGAGTCAAGCTTGACCCGATAGATATTTCTTCCCAATTTAGCTCCTCAAAGTCAAAAATCCTCCGTGGGAAGAAGGTGATCATGCAGGTGCTTCCTGGATTTTCTGGCATTCTCGGCATAGAGGTTCAGCCAGGAAGGCGAGTTGGAACAGAGATAGCTGATTATGCAAAAAAGGCAGGAGTTAAGGGAATAATTCACTCTGATGAAGATTTGTCAAAGTATCATATAGACCCATCCGAGTTAGATGTTTCCCGTAATGACGCGTTTATGCTAATAGCTGGCAAGAACGCAGAGCTCGCTATGGAGCTGGCAGTCAATAGAGTGAACGCATTGTTTGACGGTGTCCTGGAGGAAGTCAGGAAGGTTTTGCCAGACGGCAATTCGTCTTATATGCGCCCAATGCCAGGAGCAGCTAGGATGTACCCTGAAACAGACGTTAGACCGATTCTTATTTCAAGGGATCGTTGGGATGCAGTTAGCGTGCCGGACCCACCTGAGAAAGTTGAAAAAAGGCTTTTGTCTCTTGGTCTATCCAAAGATTTGGCTAGTTATCTTGTTAACACAGGCGAGTTTTTCTTATTTGATAGGATAGTGTCTAAAACAAACGCAGATCCTGTTCTGGTTGCATCTACGTTAGCTAACACAGTGAAAGCATTAAGAAGGGAGGGATTTGAAATAGAATTGTCTGAGGAGGATTGGGTAACCTTGTTTAGTTCCAATATTCCTAAAGAGGCATTACCAGATGCAATATTAACATTTTCAAAAACAAAGGATCCATCCTCTTTAGAAAGATTCAAGGGGTTATCTGAAGAAGAGGCAAGGGAGATTATCAGAAGGATAATATCTAGAAAGGAATTACAAGGTAAGAAGTTTTCAGTAATCATGGGAGAGGTCATGAAGGAGCTTAGGGGGAAACTAGACGGCAAATTAATAGCCAAGATAGTTAGAGAGGAACTAGGTTAATCATTCCAGAGGAGTTTCCATTATCTTCGCAAAGGTAACAGTTTTTATTATGCTTGGATTCAAAAAGTCTATTTCTGGATGATGTATATTCACTGCCTTAATTCCTTTGTCTCTCATGACTCTTTTTACATTTTCCTCTTCACCAAAGGCAGTTGCATAAACTAACCATTTGGTCCAGGAGGCAGGGGTTTTTGGACCGTATTTTTCTACTAGTTCATAGTTGTTTATGAGGCGCCTGAAGGCATTCCATATCTCTCTTTCTTTTGCATACTCTCCTTTGTATTTTCCTAGAGCGTATGAATCAAATGCAGCGATTGCAATAATTCCTGCAAAGCTACATGCTATACTTAAACCGACCACGGTTAGGCTGTTTGCTATTATCCCAATTACTAATCCCACAATACCTACAAGAAAATAGATCGCGTATGATAGTATTCTGCCTGTGGTGTCAAATATGTAAGGCACATTCGGGACTTCGTACAAATCATCAAGCATTTTTGCTATTTCTGCCACTTTCTTTATGTCCTTTGTTCTAGCTATTACCTCTCTTAATTTATCAAAGTTCAATATTGACTTTTTCCCCGACAACTTCAGAAGCTCAAGGTATGTATTAAATACCTTCTTCTCAAATTCATCTAACCCCTTTGTATCATGTTTTAGGAATTTTATCTTACCTTCATGTATCTCCATATAACCTCTCCTTGCTAAGTCAAGCAAGGTCGCCAAGATTGCATCATCACTTATCTTATATGGGTCTCCAAAGAATAATAGGTTTACTTCGTATGGCTTCTTTCCACTTGGTAAATAATGGATTATATCAGGAACCTCAAACTGTTTTTCTTTACCTATCTTTGCATATATTAGCAGTATGATCAAATCTGCAATCAGAACAAGGGTTAAAGGAATCCATATATTGTATTCTCTAACAATGTTTGGGAACCAATATTGATTTTTGTAAGCTTTAATACTAGAATCTGGCTCCCCTGTTTCTAGGTATATTCCTTGGAGATTTGGGATCGACCTAGGAACGACCAGATTTATTTCAAGCATTTCATTCTTGTTTACTTCTTTTATCTTCATTACTCCGCCAATACTTTTTGCCGACGGATATGAGTAGAAATCAACAACTGAATCATCCAATGCAATTGTTATGTCTTTTACCTTTAGAGGAAAATTCTCAAAGACCTTCCATTTGGCTATGCATAAGCTATCTAGGCAGGTATACGGCTTTTGTATGACATACTTTATTCGCATAGTATATACTCCTTTACTCAATGTCCCCATGCTCTTTCTACATGCCACTTCAATTACTTTTTTGTTTATAGGTACAGTAGGTACCGTATTAGTCACGTTTAGTTTATTAGGCGCATACACAACAGGATTAATATCTTTTGCTCCTGAACAATCTACATCTAGTATCCGCATATTTTCAACAATTTCACTTGGGACATAGGGCCTGTATATCTCAGTGCTCATTTCATCCCCGACCAAATGGAATGTGAGTGTTTCCTCTGCTAGAATACTGTCGTTTCTTACTTCTATGTTCAGTATGTATGGCTCAACATATCTAGGCGATGCACCCATGAATCCTGAGAGAACAGAGAGCACCAAACATACGATTATAGGAGTAGACAAGATTAGTAACATAGACTGGTTTTCTGATAAGTCCAGTTTTGTTCTTATCTCTTCAAGATTTTTCTTTGGTGATTTGAAGAATAGGATTCCAGTTATTATCAATATGGGCAACCCTACAATAGTGGCTGCCAAGCTGGAAGCCACTAGTATTATCAATAAGGCAACTAGGACTAATCCTAATCGCATGTTTTCACCTGAACCTTGGAGCTTTTTCAATCTCTTCCTTGAATCTAAGGAACTCTTCTCTGTTTAGCCCAAGTAGTCTAGCAAGGATATTGTTGGGGAATATTACAAGAGTAGTGTTAAGCTTCTGCACTTGATCATTGTAAAGGTATCTCAGTCTCGCTATTTCTGATTCTATATCTCTTATAGATGAAGTTAAATCCTTCACTGCCTCTATGCTTCTTAGGTTTGGATAGTTTTCAACAGTAGCCACAATTTTTGCAAACAATGACTTGGCTAGGTCGTCAGCTTTGTCTATGTCGTTCATTGTCTTTAATGGCATTGCCCTTAATTTCGTCACCTTTATCATCACTCCCTTTTCAAACTTCATGTGAGCCTTCACTACATCTATCAGTTGCCCGATCATGTCAAACCTTTTCTTCATTGCAACTTCTATCTGCTTGTGTGTGTTCTCTATCCCTATTTTCAATTGCATTACTCTATTGTAAAACCAAACCACATATCCAGCTATCAGTAATATAATACCGACAATAATTATAACCAGCCACATGTTTCATATAATCCATAGCTAGTTTATAAAACTTGCCAAACTGCATTATTGTTTTAAAAATTGCAAATGTATAAATCCAAGCATGAGGTTTAGCCATCTATTGATAGGCGTATTAGTTATCTCTGTAGCTTTAGCAGTTAGTATAGAGGACCTAATTCCGGTTCCTGCTTACAATGTTACTGTCAAGTTCCTAGACGTGCATGGGATTGAGAGAGAATTGTATTTACCTGTTGTTCCAGAGACATATAGGCTCATTCAAGCTAGTAAGATTCTAAGCATTAGTTATGATAACTCAACTTGGATTAATGTTACAAGGATTGAACAAGAGGATTGGAACGTTATTGCAGAAGGAGTAACCGAGGACGCGACTATATGTAACAAGGCGCTGAGTACAGGCAGATACAAAGATTTTCTTAGCGATCCAGATCATTGTTATACTAGGGTGTTTGCGTATCTGGATGGAGAGCAGGTGGCAAGCACATATGCAGACGACCATGGCAATTGGCAGTTAAGGTTTAAAGTGTCTCCAGGAGAGCATACCATTGAGTTTATTGCAAAGGATCCCGCAAATAATCAAGCTGTCATAGGAAAGTCGTTAACATGGACGCCATCTACAGATGAACTGTTTTTTTACTATTTGTCTATCCCATACGTGGAGGTAGGTATAGGGCTTGGAGTTTTGGTGTTGGTTCTTATAATCTGGAAGGTTGTGTCAGGCAGGATAGCCAAAGCCAAAAAAGGAAAGAAGACAAAGATGAAACTTGATCAGCTGTTCCAAGAGGAAGCACATTTGATTAATGAGTATGGAGTTAATGCTTTTGAAACTAGAGAATACAGGCTAAAGATAAGGGAGATTTTGTTGCATGAACCGTTTTCAACTAGGCTTGAGGAAGAGATGGCAAAGTTTGTTTCATTGCTAAAATCGGATCCACAGAAGGCACTGGACTTTATAAGAAGGGAAGAGGTAAAGAGAAGATGGTTTGATTTGATCAAGCTGGATACAAACATTAAGCTTAGTAAGGATACTGCTAGAATGATTGCTTTTGCATATGTTGAGATTATTAGGGAGTTTATGTTGGACTATGCATCCAAGGAGCTAGGATTATCCAAGCATGAAATAGTTATGAGGATGAAGGGAGCAGGGGATATATAGGTGATTCTATGACTAGGTATGACAAGATCCAGGATTTGTTGGTTAGGAGGGGGGTAATTTATCCCACAGCTGAGATATACAAGCCCATAGCAGGATTTTATGAGTATGGATCTATTGGTTCTGAGATAAAGAGAAGGTTTGAGGATTATTGGAGAAATTGGGCATTTAGCTTTGAAAATGTTCACGAAGTGCAAGGTTCTTTAATTCTGCCTGAAGCGGTTTTCAAGGGTTCTGGTCATCTTGCCCATTTTTTGGACCCAATGATTAAATGTGTAAAATGTGGATGGAAAGAGAGGGCAGACCAGTTTTTGGAGAAAGAGCTTAAGGAGAGGTTTGAGGGGAAGTCTCCAGAGGAATTAAGTGAGATAATATCTAAGCATGACTTGAAATGCCCAAAATGTGGATCTAGGTTAGAGAGTGTTGGGGCGTTTCAGTTGATGTTTTCTGTAGATGTTGGCCCTGCTGGGGATAAGCATAAGGCATATCTCAGACCAGAGACTGCTCAAACACCATATCTAAACTTCAAGAGGGAGTTTAGGATCAATAGGCAAAGGCTTCCACTTGGCCTTTGCGTTGTCGGAAAGGCGTTTAGGAATGAGATATCACCCAGGCAATTACTTATCAGGATGAGAGAGTTTACTCAGGCAGAACTACAGATATTCTTTAATCCAGATACGATAGATGAGCATCCCAAATTTGAAGAGATAGCTGATTATGAAATAGCTGCCATGAGACCAGGAGATGAAAAGACCAAAAAGGTGAAGATTAAGGATTTGGGTCTTCCAAAGTTTTATGCATATCACCTAGCCAAAGTGTTCCAGTTTTTCCAGAATATTGGATTTAGTGATAACCTAAGAATGAGAGAGTTAAGCAATGAGGAGAAGGCATTTTACAATAAGTATCATTGGGATGTGGAAATATACTTTCCTAGTTTTGATAAATGGATAGAAGTTGCAGGAGTCCATTACAGAACAGATCATGATCTATCAGGTCATGCAAGGGAAAGCAAGGAGGATCTTTCAGTGAACATACAGGGCAAGAAATTTGTCCCTCATGTACTTGAACTTTCATTTGGAGTTGACAGGTGTGTTTTGGCATTAATAGACAATGCATATTCAGAGAGAGATGGAAAAGCTGTTTTGAGACTGGCTCCAAAGCTAGCTCCTTATGATGTTGGTGTTTATCCCTTGGTTAGCAAGGGCGGGCTTCCTGAAAAGGCAAGAGAGGTAGCTAGTTTCCTTAGATCTATGAACTACAAAGTATTCTATGACGAGTCTGGAAGCATTGGTAGGAGATATGCCAGGGCGGACGAGATAGGAATTCCATTTGGTATTACGATTGATTTCCAAACCCTTGAGGATAATACAGTGACCATTAGAAACAGGGATACCACTGAACAGGAGAGAGTTCCGGTAGATAAGATCTGCGGAAGGATTTGGGAGCTGATAGGTAGCTGGAAAGCCCCTCAATCATGAGAGGATAAGTATGGAGAAAGAAGATGTCTTGGAGTTAGTGGATAAGTATTCAGAGATACCAGCGTTTTGGGAGATCGGGAAGAGAATAGCCTCGTGGGATTTTGACTCTGAAAGAGTAGTAATCTTGCTTTTTGATGGATTAGGAGGTATTGATCTTAAGCTGGATGAATTTAGGAAGCAGAGGTTCAGGGCGCCATTTCCTTCAAGCACTCCAACATTCTTTTATTCTTTGTGGTCTGGCCTGCCTCCTGGAGAACATGGATATGTGGAATGGTTTATGAGATACAAAGATAAGATAATAACAGTTCCACCATGGAGAGATTTGGACGATAATCCAGTGAACGCAAGCTACGAGGAGGTCTTCCCGTTTGAAAGCATTTCTGAAAAGGCTTTGAAGAAAGGAAAATCATCTGCTTTAGTTACTTGCTACCCAGATACACTTTTCACTTTGGCATCTTCAAAAGGAACAGATAAGATTAAAGCAGAAAACATTGAGGAGTTTTTGAATATTGATTTTACTGGCTATGACTTATACATTCTTTATTCTGCTTCCCCAGACGATTTTTTGCATGGAGACAATGATAGGAACAGACTTCTTTCCTTTATGGACAGGGCGAGGATAGTAGTGGAAAAGATATGGGGGTTATTGCCAGCAGATACAAAGCTGATTGTTGGATCTGACCACGGATTAGTAAAAGCCAGCAATAGAATACGTCTAGAACCAGCCAGCAGTATGCCCGTGGGAGGGAGCAGGGTTGCCTTTTATCAGGACATTGACGAAGCTGAGCTTGAGAAGTTTGGTATCCCGTTTGACGTAGATGAGTTTAAGCCTTTAATGGGAAAGCCTAGCCATAGGCTAGTCTCTCAATATGGAGACGAAATGGTTCTAGCAAATGGTTATTTTGATTTTCCTTACAGAGAAACGAACGACAAGGCTTTCCATGGCGGATTAAGTAAAGAGGAAATGATTGTCAATGTTTGGGAAAGAACGAAGTAGATTTTCTAGATGTAAACCAGAAATTTTTTATACACTGTTACTCTATTTCATTTGAGGGGATTTAATGACTAGGAATAAGAGAAAGGCCAAAGCTAAAAAGGATTCTGCTATTAATTGGTGGTTGGAATTTGGTTTTTGGTTTTTCCTAGCAGCGGCGTTCTTCAATTTAACTTTGTTACCGTCCCTTGACTTGCCTGGAATGCTAGGTGCAGCCACAATATCCTTGCTGCTTGTTGGTGTTTTCTTTTATTTAGGTATCTGGAGATTAGAAAGAAGTCAAAAGAAAAAATCATTAAAATTTTGGCTTTCATTGATGGGTATCCTATTGATTGTATTGTTTTACATGACTGGTATTGGATTCGCATTTATTTACCAATTTATGCACGTTGGGAATATTACTGTGCATGACATAGAGAAAGTTTTCAATTCCACGAATATTACCAACGGTTCCGTATTTTACGCAAACGGATATTCTTTCAAATCCCCAGTGGGATACTATTATATCAAAGATGCGAGTGTCACGTTGCCTGTGTATGGGACGGGTACTGCTAGAGTAGATTATATATTTGGAAGAGCAGATGAATCGGAAGTAATTATGGTTTATAGTTTTCCTGTTTATGAGTATGGAAGCAGTTGTGAGAAGGCTGGGAAAAACATAGTGTACTCATATAAAAAGGGGATGGATAAGGGCATTTCAGAATTGGGTGGTTATAATAGTTATTCCGCAAGATTGGAGGAGCTTGGTCCTGTAAGTGATCAATATATCAGCAACGCCTATGAGGTTATATTTACTGTTAATGGAACTGATATCTCTTCAGGTATGTTTGTTTATTTTTGCGATGACGACAAAAATAGGATAGTTGTTTTTAACGTTATAGGTATCCCAACAGAGGAGTCTGTAAATGAATTTTACTCAATGATAAATAGCTTTAGGTTTACAGACTAGATATAGTGATCTTACATGATTGCAAAATGTTATTTAGAGAGATAGAGAATATTTGTAGGGTAAAAAAGTTACAATTTTTCCCACTTTTCGTAAGGTATATATATCATACAAAGCTAAACATACTTGGTGTTTGAGATGACTAGCAAAGGTGAGTTAGAAAATATACCGAAAAATGAGTTTTATTGGTAAACTTGACTCTAAAGGGAGAGTTCTTATACCAAAGCTAGTCAGGGAACAACTGGGCATTAGTTCTGGAGCTAAAGTCAAGATCACGGTTAGATACGACGTTAAGCCCGGGTAGTCTAATCTGGCAGGATCTCAGGCTGTTAACCTGAGGATGGAGGTTCGACTCCTCCCCCGGGCGCCTTTTAGCTTTAGGTGATAAACATGGTCAAGGAGATGATAAAAAGGGCTGCAAAGATCGCGAGGATAAAACTTGCAGATGGAGAAAGCGAGCGTTTAGCTGTTGAGCTGGAGACGATATTTGACTGGATAGGAGATTTGCCAAGATTTGAAACAAAACTAGAGAAAGAGTACGTAGAACCGAGGAAAGATGAATCAACCCAATACGCAGGTGTGGAGGAAATAAAATCAATGTTTCCTAAGAGGAGGGGAGATTATTGCAGGATTTGATGATCCCAACTAAAGAGATACTTGAAATGGAAAAGGATGATTTAGAAGAGAGGATTAGATATCAATTAGACCTTGCAGAGAAGTATAGGGATTTCCATTCATTCGTTTACTTAGAAGAGGATCCTGCGGTGCTAGGTCCCAGTTTGGGCGTAAAAGACAACATATCTGTTAAAGGGAAGCCACTAACATCTTGCTCTAGGATACTAGAAGGGTATATAGGTACTTATGATGCAACTGCATACTCTAAGTTAAAGAGTGATACGACTTTCTTGGGAAAGACTAGCTGTGATCCATTCGGTTGTGGGTCTTCTGGAGCAACTAGTGACTTTGGAAGGACAAAACATCCTTTAGATCCCAGCCGAGTTCCAGGTGGGAGTAGTGGAGGAAATGGCGTTGCACTAAGTCTAGGCATTGTTGATCTAGCATTAGGAACGGACACATTCGGGTCTGCTAGAGCACCAGCCAGTTTTTGCGGGGTTGTGGGTATGAGACCCAGTTATGGACTGGTTAGCAGATATGGGCTGTTAGATCTCTCTATGAGCCTTGATACGATCACCCCTATGGCTAGGGATGTTTACGGTATTGCCTGGCTTTTAGAAAGGATTTATGGAAAAGATGAACATGATTTGACTACGGTTGACATCAAATTGGATTTTTCACAATTTCCAGTGGATTTGAAATACCCAAGGATTGGAGTGTTGACTGATTGCTTTAGGTCTCCAGTGGATGAAAGGATATCCAGGTTGGTTGAGAAAACAATTCCTAAATTAGATGTTGACATTGTTGAAGTTGAAATTTCTACATCTTTAGATTTACTAGTTAAGGCATATTACACGATAATGCCAGTTGAATTTGCTAGCTCAATGCAAAGATATTCAGGATTTTTGTATGGGAAAAGAGGAAAAGGGACGCATTTTCAAGAGATTGCCATTGAGACAAGATCTGATTTGTTATCTCCTGAATTAAAAAGAAGGATAATTTTAGGGACTGCCATAAGTACTAGAGAGTTAAGGGACAAGTATTATTCTAGAGCATTGTCAATATTCTCCAAGGTAAGGGAAGAGGTTGACAAGATATTCAAAGATGTGGATTTTCTCATATCACCGACTATGCCAGTGCTCCCATGGAGATTTGACGAGATTGTTGATCCGGTTGAGATTTACATGATGGACATACTAACAGGAATTCCACCTGCATGTGGTCTTCCAGCAATTTCTATCCCAGTTGGCAGTGTGGAGGGTTTTCCAGTTGGTATGCAGATTATTGGTCCTAGGTTTGGAGATGTAGATGTTTTGAGGCTTGCTAGGATGTACGAAGAGGGGATAGCATGATAAGGATAGGTCTAGAGGTTCATGTGCATCCTATGACAGAATCAAAGCTTTTTTGTTCCTGTCCAACTAGCTTGGAATCGGATGTTAGTATGTGTCCGATTTGCACCGCCCAGCCAGGGGCAAAGCCAATGGCACCGAATTCAGAGGCAATAAAGAAGGCAGTGATGCTGGCTGAAGCTTTGGGATGCAAGATAGAAGAGAAGATAGTATTTTTGAGAAAGCATTATTTTTACCCAGATCTCCCAGCAGGATTCCAGAGGACTAGTACTCCAGTCGGGACTGGAGGGAAGCTAGCTGGAGTCAGGATAAGAGAGGTTCATCTAGAGGAAGATGCTGGTAGGTACGATCCTAGAAAGGGATTAGTAAACTACAGTAGGGCGGGAGTTCCCTTAGTTGAAATAGTGACAGAGCCAGACATGCATTCAAAGGATGACGTGCGAGTTTTCTTATCAAGGTTGTCAGATGTTTTGGATTTTTTAGGTTTCTGGAATGACAAAGTGATGAGAGCAGACGTTAACATATCTGTGGATCATGGTGAACGGGTTGAAGTGAAGGAAGTCAGTACAATAAAGGGTATAATGAAGGTTATAGAGCTAGAAAGCTCCCAGCCCAGCAAGGAAAGAGTAACAAAACATTTTGACGAAGCTAGACAAGCAACTAAGATAGCTAGAGAAAAGGAAACAGAAATGGACTATAGGTTTATTCCTGATCCAGATATTCCTAAAATCAAGATTAGTCCAACTGGGCAGGAGAGCTATGAAGAGTTATTCAAAAAGGTTGCGGCCGAGATTCCTGAAGAGATTGCTAGAACAATTCTAGTCTCTGGACTTTACCCCGCTTATAGGGAGATGAAGAACAGAATGGAACCAGAAGAAATTATTGAGTGGATTTCAATTATACTCGGTGATCTAAAATATAGGAACATTGATCCTAGGAAATTCATTCCTAACCCAGAATTTTTTATGATTGTTGACAAGTTGAGAAGCAGAGAGATAACTAGATATCAAGCAGTTTCTGGGTTTAGGGACATATTAGACGGAAAACAGCTTAAGCTAAGGTCTAAAAAGAGTGTTGATTTGGATAAGGTGATAACAGATGTCCTAAATGAAGAGGGAGATGCAGTCAAGAAGTATGCTAGAGGCAAGAAGACTGTTATTCATTATCTGGTTGGATCTGTGATGAAGAAAACTGGCGGATCAATAGATCCCAAGAAGATAGAAAGAGAACTAAAAAAGAGACTAGAGTAGAGCATAGCGTTTTATTCATTTAGTTGGTAAATTATTCAGTAGGATTTGGGTGATCACATGATACGCATAGGAACCGGAGGTGTCCCAAACTCCTGCGAGGGTGGGAATCTAGAAGGAGTCAAATGCATCCATGACCTTGGCCTAGATGCGATGGAGATAGAGTTTGTTTACGGAGTGAGAATGAAAGACGAGATGGCCAGGGAAGTAGGAGCTCTAGCCAGAGACTTAAACGTTCATCTTAGCATTCATGCCCCATATTACATAAACCTAAACGCTAGTGACAAAGCAAAGCTAGAAGCTAGCAAGAAGAGAATATTAGCGTCAGTCCAGAAGGCGGTTTTACTTGGAGCAGATCCAGTGGTCTTTCATCCTGGTTTCTATTCTACCAGTAAGAATGCTTATGAAAATGTAAAGGCAGCAATCTTAGATATCCTAGGAAAAATGGAAGAAAAGGGATGGAACGTTAGCCTTGCCCCTGAGACCACAGGTAAGATTAGTCAGTTCGGAAGCGTTGATGAGTTGATAACGCTCTGCAGTGAGATTCCTGGTCTGAGGATGACGTTTGACTGGGCACATGTCTGGGCTAGAAGCCAAGGGACAATAAGGTTTGATGATGTGTTTTCAGAAATGAAAGACAAGCTTGGAAAAAGATTCGTTAAGAATTTGCACATGCATTTTTCAGGGATAAATTATGGAAAGAAGGGAGAATTGAATCATTTGAATTTGTTAGATGGGGCAGAACCTGGATTCAAGCTCTTAGTAAAAGCCATAAAGAAAAACGGAATTGGAGGAGTAATGATCTGTGAGTCCCCAAACCTAGAAGAGGATGCAATAAAAATGAAGAAACTACTGGGTCTCTAATTTAAAGTAGATCCCAGTTCCCTTTAGCGTCTGTTGAACTTGTTCTGCAAATTCCACTAGGTCATCTATGGTTGGCATTCTTTTCCAAATATAGACATAATCATATCCACCTGTGGTTGGTTTAAACCCCATACCAACCAGCCTAGAGGTTATGTCTGACGGATCTCCTCCATCAGAACTGAACCATACCTTGAGGAATGTTTTCATATAATTCACCATTTACCTAGTTATACCTACAAGGCCGGGGCCGGGCCTTGGGCTAGGTCCTGGTTCGGGCAATGGGCCTATTGGATTTATCTCAAATCCATAGCTAATATATTTGTCATCATCTGATTCCAGCAGTCCAAAGCTGTAGTTATCGTATAAGTACACATATAGAGTATAGTTCCTTATTTGGCAGCTAGCGAATGCCTCTGTTGTGTTTAGTAGGATAGCATAATCTGAGTTCTCTATGGTTGTTTTATCTAATAACATTTTTTTGTCTATTGCCGAACAACCTTGACATGCCTCTATCTTTCCGGGAGCAGTTTCTAAGCTTCCGTCGTATGGCTCTTCATAATCAAGTAAACTTATCCCAGCAAGAGAACATTTGTATTTATCCTCTGAGACTTCCTTTACACCGGCTTTTGATTGTACGTTTGTCATGACAAGGATAACTACAACAGCAACAACTAAAATAGCTGCGAGTAGGAGCAGATACTCCAAAGCACCCTGACCTTTTCTACCGAGCACGAAACCACCTAATAAAATAACAGATTATCGGTTTAAATAATTTCTGTTAAAT
>Ga0190313_1000393_pt1 | contig 26324 bp, 31 predicted proteins | sample 4870071011_MG_FD_169989 | JGI IMG/M metagenome (GOLD analysis project Ga0190313, IMG submission 169989) | Hydrothermal vent sediment bacterial communities from Southern Trench, Guaymas Basin, Mexico - 4870-07-10-11_MG | ecosystem: Environmental > Aquatic > Marine > Hydrothermal vents > Sediment ... | reverse complement strand
AGGCGCCACGAGGATCTCGCATCTACAGGGTCACATAGGGATTTTTGAAGGCAACATGGGAATCCCTATGACGCCACATAGGAGGTTTAGGGATCTCGGAGAATCCCTAAGGTCCTCATAGGGATTTGCCGAGAGCCGAAAAATCCCTATGGCGCCATAGGGACCTTCAAAGCTATTAAAAAGCATTTTAAATTGAATTGGTAGCTACTTCAATGAAGCCTCATAGGGATTTTTGCTTCTCAACGCCCTCGGCAAATCCCTATAATGGGTCTTAGGGATCTTTAAATCGCCATTAAGAAATCCCTAAAGATGTCATAGGGATTTTTATGGGTTTAACGGTCCTTAAGGCGCCTTGGGATCTTCGGGCATGCAACAAATCCCTATGACCTGCATAGGGATTTGCTGAGAGCCAAAAAGTCCTTATGGCGACTTAGGGATTCCTGAGGTCATTAGAAGTCCCTATGACATCTTTAGGGATTTCGACTTCCCTCGAAGCCATAGGGATTCTCGGGGTCATTGAAAATCCCTATGACCCGCCCCCTGCTCCTATTAAAATTAAAAAATGAACCTATTAAAAATGAAAAGGCAACTTTATCGGGAGCTATCAAAATCCCTCAAAAATCCCTATGAGCCCCCTCTTTTACCTTATTTTAATTTAATAGGGATTTTCGTTGGGCTTCCCATGTAGTGGGCGGGGGAGGACTTGAACCTCCGACCACTCGGTCTGGAGCCGAGCGCTCTACCGCTGAGCTACCCGCCCTCACCTTTTTAACCATATTTTTCATTTTTAAGGTATTTCTGCTTTTAGGTTTGGGCTTCACTAGTTTTCCCTCATTTTTATAGGGGTTTTTTCGGCCTTAGAGAACCCCTATTTAAGCCTTTCAGCTCCGCTGGGAGAGGGCCAATAAGCTTCCTTTGTGAACATCCACCATTTGTCCCTAGAATTAGAACCGACCTAGTACGGCGTGAACTCTATTATTTCGACGCCTTCTACAGCGTACTTCGTGATTATTCCTTCATCACTCTCACTCTCATCGACCTTATACCCCTCGTCAATCAACGAGAAGAGCGCCCGTATCATCTTCTCGACCTCGCCGCTCGGGCTCTCGGGCTCGACGATTTGATAGCTCCCAATGTCGGGGATGTCCTCTATCCTTATCCTGTTTATGCCGAGCTCCTTCAGCTTCAACGCCAGCGCCCTCACGGCCCCGTCCACGGCACCCCTCACCCCCTCCTCGGCGCTTATCCTGTCCTTCATGATCCCACCAAAAATGGGGCACGTCTAAGCTTGGAGCTCTGCAATTGCTTCTTGCTCACCTTGATTTAAGCCTTCCAGCTCCGCTGGAAGGCCATAGGGATTCTCGCCGTCAAAAATCCCTATGGCGCTCACTTTTAATTAAAAATGAAAAAGGTAAATAAAGAGAGGTGAACGGTTTTTTCACTTTGTGGTCAGCTTGACTATGGCGCTGTAGATGTCGGGGTACCTCCTCGGCAGCTCGTCTAGGCTGCAGATGTAGCATTGATTGCTTCTGTGGCCGTGATACACGTATAGGTATGGCTTTCCGCTGATGACCTTTACCTTGTAGTACCCCGGCCTCAAACACTTCGGGCAAGTCGAAGTGTATATCGCTTCGCATTTGAGGTTCACCATGAATCTCACCGCAAAGCCCATTAATCCCTATGAAGCCTCATAGGGATTTCCGATTAAATTGCTCAGAGAAACTATAATACTTTGTGTTGACGGTTACCTGTTTGGGGATCGCTGGGTGGATGCATCTACGTTGGCGCTGCAAGTTATCGGCGGCTTCACGCTTGGCGCAATCATAGGCTACGTGCTTAGGAAAGCCGCAAAGTGGGTCTTGATCATCATAGGGATCTTCCTCCTGCCAGTGGTCGGACTGTGGTATTTAGGGGTTCTAGACGTCAATTGGGCGGGGCTCAACGAGCTTGTGGGCAGGCTCGTGGAGTGGCTCGGGGTTAACCTGTCAGACCTCTCCATGGCTTTGGCGAGCACCGGCGCCTTAGGGATTTCGGGCTTGATAGGTTTGATGTTCGGGTTGTCTGGCGGCTTCAGGCACACAGTCTTCGATACCCCAAAACAATATAAGTTCATAAGGAGGAAAGGGAAGTGAGGAACAATGGAATCCGAAGTAATGCTCGGAAGGCTGTACCTCATACCCCCAAAGGGAATGCTGGAGGAGCTCAAGCCCGTAATAACGAGGAAGCTCAACGGCGAACGCAAGCTTCTAAACGGGGGCTTCGAGATACCCTCGCCTAAATTCAGCTTCGAGATTGAAGCGATAATAGATGACGGTTGCAGCATATGCCCGGTGGCCGTAGAGTTCCTAGCTGAAGTCGTAGCCAAATACAGCAACGTCACGGCTAAAATCTACAACGCCTCATACGTAGACCCCCCATTCGAGATATCCGCCACCCCGGCCTTCAGGATAAACGGCAAAGTGAAGTTCACGGGGTTGCCTCTTGACCCCCAAGGAATGAACCGCTACTTCTCCGAGTTCATGAAGGAGGCATACCTGCTAAGCCACCCGAAACTGCAGGACCTACTGGAATCCCTAAGGCGCTTCGGCGAGGCAAACGGCTTCAAGCGGAACCCCAACACGCCCTCCTTCATGAACATAGTCTACAGGCTACTCAAAAACATAGACGAATACGGATACCCCTATTGCCCATGCAGGCCCCTAAGGAAGAAGCCGGGCATGAGCCTAGAGGAGATCTACGAGCTTAACAAGGACAAGATTTGCCCATGCGTCTATGCGAAAACCGAGGTCAAAACAAGGGGATGCTGCTTGTGCTCCCTATACTGGAGCAAGGAGAAAGTAGAGGAATACGTCAAGCAACGAATCGAAAAGTACGGGTGGATCATAAAGGAGATAGAGCGGGTAGAAAAAGCATTGGAGGAGCTGAAGAAGCGGGTAATAGAAGGAAGAGGCAAAATGCTGGCAGAGTCAATAATAAACAAGCTAAACGAAATCTACGCCTTCCTCCCCGACTAAACCCAATACACCGTCTTTTTTCTACTAGACAACTAGACAAAAGGTAAAGAAAAGGGGTGTGGTTACTGCTTCTTTTTAATGAATTTCCTGCTTTTCTCCCTTACCGCCTCTATTGTGTGTTTTGAGGCTTTGGTTGCGGCTATTACGACTGCAACCACCACTATGACCGCCAGTAGCCCTATGAGGAGCCACGTTGATGTTGCCACCTCCTTTACGATTATGGTGTCGCCTTGAGCCTCCGCCTCGCCTTCAACTATTATTGTCTCGGTTGGATCGACAGTTACCTCGTAGCCTCCATGTGTACGTAGCGTTAGGCTTGGAACGGTGTATGTGAACTTGGTGTGGGTTCCATTGAAGCTCCTAGTCCACTTTTCAAGCGGCACGTCGAAGGCCTCGAAGTTTATGAAGAACAGCCTTGCGGGGCTGAACTTGAAGGCGTTGTATTCAACCGTGCCGTCGGGATTCATAGCCCTGAACTTCACGTTAAACATTCTCTCAAGCGTAGTTGTATTGGACACCCCGGAGAGCACTAAGCGTAGGTCCACGTCTATCGTTATTGTGAAGTATTCAAATGACAGAGCAACCTTGTCAAGGCTTAGGTTAACGTATGAGCTCGGGTAGCCCTGCACATCGGTGACGTTTATCCGCATGCATATAGTCTTATCCTTGACGTAGCGCCACGCCTCCTCGACATTAAGCGTTACGGTCGTGCTCTCCGTGACGTTCAAAGCCGAAGCGTTAATAACGTCGTAGGCACCCGAAGAGAAATCGTAAAGCTCTATCGAGGCCTTGTCGCTAACCGCCTTGCTCAGGTTCCCCACAACAGTAATAGCGAGCCCCGTCAGCTTGTCGGTCGGCACCCAGCCCGGCAAGCTGAAGTTCACGTCGACAATTATCTGCATTGTATTCGTATTGTTGGCGCTCATGAAGAGCATTACCACACCATCAGCAGCCGTAAGGTTGCCAAGCGAGCCTGAGACCAACGTCCCCGTAGTATTCACGGCAGATGCAGGGCTCATACCGTAGGTGTGATAGCCCTTCGCCAGCGAATAGTCAATAGTGAGGTTTTCCACCACGACGCCTTGCAGACCCATAACGTTTCTCAGATACCATTCAATGTAGTTTTCGACGACCCCTACAAAGCCCCCCTTCAACACCGGGTTCCTCCACATGTTATAGAAGTCCTCGTATACGTCGCACTCAGCCTTAGGGATAGCAGTCATGTTAACGAAGATGCTAGCCGTAACCTCCGCTTTATCATCGCTCAGCGAAATCGTAACATCAGCAGCATAGGCCATAGGGATCAGCGAAGCGGCAAACAGCAGTAGCAACGTGGCCACCACAACAACCCTACTCCTCATCCTCCCACCGCCAAGCAGAACCTCCGCTAAAATCTACTCTACCTCCCTTGCTATATCTTCTTAACGCCAAAACCAATAGAAAAACGCAAACCAAATTTAGGGATTCAGACACTCCTCTTTCCGGTTTAAAATGCGAAGCACAATAGCTTGGGCAATGGGGTTTCAAAGCCGAAGCATATCAACAGCAAGTTGTGTGTTGCTGGTAGCAGCCTTAGGGATGCCATGATTGCTGGCGCCATCCACCACTTGGATGCCAACCATAGATGCCGCCTTCTCTTATCTGCATCCACCTCTTTACATGCAAACCGCAAAACCATACACCTATAGAGGAGGCTTGCAACCAATACCAAGGCTAGGAATGCAAAGTCGACTAGAAACCACATCCACAGGGGATACCCGTAGACCACAGGGATTCTAAGAGGGTTTGCCTCACGGTATAACCCGAGCTTAACGGCGTAGATATAAGTGGTTGAGTTGTCAAATAGGGAGCCCAACCCGTAGATCCCTACGAGAAGCCTAATCTTAACCCCGTCCCTCATCACCCTCACCTTTAAGGAGCCAATAAGCCAGATGGAAAATCCCTAAGCCGATCAAGACGAGCATCAATACGGGCTTTAAGATGAGCATCACGTAGCCCAGCATGGGGATGCATAGAACCGCCACTCCTATAACGTTATGGGCGACCCAAGGGTCCCTAAAGCACCTGTTGTCGCCCTTAGTGTAGAACCCTTCACCGCTTAAACCGATAGCCCTGTGAAGCACGGGGAAGCTGTGGTTCCCCACCCTAACCTCATACAGGACCGTGTCGTTAACCTTCGGGCTGAGAATCCACGTGGGGGCCGTGACGACTAGGGAGCCCCTAGGGATCACGGGCTCCATGCTGTCGCTCAACGGAACCACAAACCTAAACCCTAATGCGTATAAGATCAAGACAAAGAAAATAGGGGTTAAGTAAAGGAGGTTCTTAACCTTCATGTCGGAACCTCTGGCCCTACGACTACAACCACTATCCTATCGTACTTCAGCAGGTCGTAGATCCCTAGGTCGGGCTCCAAATCAACGGTTATCCATGTCCCGGCGGGCAAGTCGGCTCCAAGCTCGACTAGTGCGCTTGCAAGCACATGATCACCTGAATCCCTAAGCTCAATCCTAATCGTGGTTCCCTTTAATAGGTCTTTGTCAAACTTCACTTTGACGGCGTCGAGCTTAATTCGGCAATTCTCAATCTCAATCTTGAATACGTGGTTTACGTAGGCCTTGCTGCAAGGCGCCAAGACGTCGCTATACCCCGCACCGACCTGCTGCACGGTCACCTGTATTACTGGGACGGCCAAGACAGCCGTAACGGCGAAGGCAATCGCAAGCGACAAAAGCAGAGCCCTACTCTTAGACAAGCTCATGCAACCACCGAGACACGAAGAAAAAATGAGGAACGAATTAAATGTTTCTCAGCTCAGGTTTCTGGAGCGTTAACTCCTCTTCCTCTTCACGAACTTCCTCCGCCTATCCATTACGTCCTCTATTGCGTGCCTCGAAGCCCTCACAGCCATGTATATTGCGACCCCGAGGATCGCTATGCTCGCACCGAAGACGAGGTACTCCGTCGGCAATAGGAAGACCACTGGAGCCAAAGGCAGCTCCTCCGGCTTGACCTCTAAGGTGCCTGTAGAGCCAACATAAATGTCGTCTCCTTTGTAGAACAGCTCGACCCTATAGGTCTTCCCTCTAACCAATTCTATTATCGGGCTCCTGAAGTGCCCCGCAACATCGGTTGTAACGTTGAAGCTCCTAGTGTAGCCGGTCTCCACGTTAGTCACGTTTATCACTAGGGGCCTATTCGGCACGCCTGCGCCATAGTAATCCCTAAGGTAGCCCTCAACGTAAACCTTGAGCGTCTCGCCACCCTGCTCGATGAATGGGAGCCTCCAAAGCGAGGACACCTGTGCGCCCCTAACCTCCTCGAAGCCCGTCGGAACCCTATACCAAGCCTTTAGCGTCACGTCGCTGTGATTAATGGTCACGGTCCTAGCAGTCTCGTTGTAGCCATCGAAGAACCCGTAGAACTCAAAGCCGTTAATGGCGAGCGGCAGCTCAATCAAGTAGTCCTCCGGGTAGAAGTAGTCCTCGACAATGGCCCCCTTATACGAGTACCTGCCCGCATTAATGTGAACGCACATCCACGAGGGCATCAAGTTCCCAAGCCTATCGTAGAACTCAAGCCTAATCTTGTAGAGATCCGTTATGTTTATCTCGCCAACACTTCCTAATGTACCGGTTATGACTAGGTAGTTACCATCCCAGTGGTATTTGAGATTTGTAACGTTCCCTTCAACCTTGACCTTGGTTGGTAGGTCACCCTTATAGTTGACGTATAGAGTAAATGCCCCTGTGCCGTTTAGAAGCACACTCATTCTGCTATATGGATACTTAGTGCTAATGTTTGTAATGGACAGTAGCTGCTTACCATATTCTAGAGCTATGGTTCTGTTTAACCCTCTGTAATCTTCAGGAAGCTTCTTCATAGGCACCGGCAACGTAATTGTTGAGCCATCAGTAGTTATGTTGAGCTCGAAATCCCCTGCACCAACGATAATGTCCTTGAATTTAATTCTAAGCGAGTAGTTTCCTGCCCATAGCTCATCGAGCACAAAGAGCTTGTTACCACTTATCTCTCTCACAACAGCTCCGCTAGTTTTGTTTATGAGTTGGAACACTAGATTTTCGTAGTCAACGGCTCTTGAATCAACATCGATGGGCTCTACCGAAAATGCTCCATATTTCACGTTTATTGTTTTTCTTGAGAGACCCAGTCTCCACATATCTATCAAAGATACATTAGCCTCTATCGTGAATGTGCCGATGGTGTCGAACTTCAGCGTTACTGATGTAACATTAATGAACACTTTATTGATGCCGGGAATTGATATGTTGCCGGTAACTGGCAACTCTATGGTAATAGGCTCCCCTATAAGCACGGTCTCTGTGTCGAACCCTCTGACGTGCGTCCTAAAGGTCTTTAACATGTTCTCAAGCAACAGATTAACAGTCATGGTTTGCGTGTAGTTCGCAGGTTCGATTCTGTAGACTGTGTAGCTGTAGACACCTATAGTTTCATCGCCAACATAGATAGGCTCTACTGGATAATCCGTAGAATCGTATACTAGGTGCTCTATCAGCTTGAAATCTATATATGTTCTGTTGAGCGTTGCCTCATCGCCCAGCATGACTGAGTGGGTAAAGGAGCAGTTGAAGTATTCGGCATTCGGCACGAATGATTCTACAACCACGCTTGGATTCGTATGGTACTCGACAAACACCCTAACATCTCTTATACCCAGCTCCTCACCAAGAGAAGTTGTTGAAGTGACTGTGGCGTTAATCCATATAGTTAGCATATTGCTTAGGTTGGCATTTACCTGAAGCACTACTTCCGTCCAATCAGTACCCATTGTAGCATTTATGAGTTCGGCTACAACATCGCCAGAAGAGTTCAAAACTCTTATCCATAGTTGTCTATAGCTGCCTGTGCCATTTACTCTAGCTGAAAGAGTGATGTTCTTTACTAAGACCCCCGTATATGGAAGCGTTATATTTACCTCGCTTACCAAGGATGCTGTATTCTCATAGCTTGCGCCACCGCTCTGGTATGGCTCTGCGTAAACCCTCCACCCCCAAGCATCAGTATAGTTTGTTTCATAGCCAGCAGTCGTTGCATTGGTAGCAGTAAGGTTATGGCTAAATTGAGTTGCGTTGGGGCTGTAAGTAATATAATGTATTAAGTAGACGCTTTCAACTGGAAGAGTTATTCCGGGCTTAAGGCTTTTGATTGAAGGCGTACCGAAGTCAGCAGGGTCTGAGAGCATAACCGCCAAGACATAATCTATATATCTATTACCACCCCACCCTTCAGAGTATTCTCCTTGGCTCAGCATCAGGTACTTCAAGTCATCGAGGTAGGTAGTGTCGGTAACAGAGAGCCATAGGGTTCCATCATGGTACCACTCGATAGTTCCATCCGCCCTATATGTAATCTCTATCGTGTGCCACTCATTAAGCGTCGTAAGCCCTTCAGCACCCTTATTTACAAGCATGTTATAACTTCCATCATCCCACCTATGTATCGCTAAATCATTAACTTCTTTACCGCTTATCGGGGTTTGCCACATAAAGAAGTAGCCGTTCTTGAAGCCTACATGCCAGTAATCCGTTCCCTTTAGTGGATAGGCGTCACCGAAGCCCAATGCGATATCTGCATAGTGCTCTTCATCAATCATGTGCCTAACCATTATCTTGTAGTTATTTGTTATTGGAACCTTGGATTTCACATAGACACTACCATCAGTATTCTGCTGGTATACCAGATGCAACGAACCATTTACTTCCTCAACCGTTCCTGTACCAGCCCCTACACTCCCGTTCTCCCATAGGTTCGGGTCTAAAACACCATCATCAAAATCATCTTCTATCACACCTACCCTCACAACATTGTTATATACGCTACTTAATGCCTTGCTGTTCCCGTATGCAATATTAAGCTCCGTAATATTGCTTGGTACGAGAACCCATATCTCCGCATACTGCTTAGTGTAGTTGAACACTCTTATCCAGAAGTAGAGCTGGTTGCGGTCTTGGTCAAAGACCCTGATATCATCGCCATCGTTTTGCACGAGGCTCCAAAACTTTGTATTGGTGCCAGAAGCCTCAAGATAGCCCGTTGCATTATATAGTTTCCACTCGGAGCCGTTTATCACAAGCTTGTAATGCCCCTTCTCCGATGGAACCTTGGTTACTGGGAAGCTCATGTATTCTTCCCAGTAACCTCCACCACTATGGTCAAACGTTGCACCCGCAAGCCCATGAACGTTATCGCTAAATATTCCGGGTGCTCCAAGGAAGTCACTTATATCACGATATGTAAAGCCTATATGCCATACCGTGGCTGAGTTCCTTGCGGAATACCACACGTAAAGCACTGAATCATAAACAATGAATGATGCTCTATATATCTGCTGTTCATCCCACGAACCCGATGTACCCTTCGCAAGAACTGGAGCATAGTCATATACCTTCCAGTTCAGCCCATCCCATGAAGTGGCTAGGTACAGCTCAGTATCACCACTTGAACCACCGGACGGGTACATCGCTATGAGCATCAGGTACATGCCGTTACTGAGCTTCTGAACCTCTGGATGCCAAGGCTCCAGCCCAGAAGCCGCAAAGGTTACCTGTATAGGGCTAGACCAGTTAAATCCATCAGTACTCTCCCTATACCACACTGTATTCGGTGAAGTGGCTTTGCTTACGTACCACATCTTGTACTTCCCTTCATCCCTGTCATAAATTATTGCCGGGCTCAGCATCCCCTGCTCTGAGAACAGCGAGTACGGACCATCCCAGTTAACACCGTCTTTTGACACCAACACCTTCAAGGTGAATGTGTATGGTGAGGTAGAGTGGTCTGCAAGCAAATAGTAGAGTAGAAACGCCGTGCCGTTCCATACAATATCAGTATCACATAGATGATAGTTCGTAACATCGGGGGGCAAATCAAGCGGGTTGCTCACTCCATCCTCAGTCCATGTAATGCCATCCATCGAGAATATGACCGATGGGTTTTCATAGTCATCGTTGCCGTTCGGGTAAGGCGTGAAAGCCATCACGTAGCTGTATGAAAAACCGGATTCAAAGTATAGAATAGATGGGTGCACAGCTTGCCCGCTACCTTCATAGGTAGGCGTATTAAGTGGTGACTCCGCATTAGATAGTGTGAACGGCGGAGGGCTAATAGTAATAACCTCAAACGTCACACCGCTAGGTGGTGCCCCACCTGTTTTGACATGGAACCAGTTGTCATCCCAAGTGCCATCTTCAAAATCATCTTGGAATACTATTGTACCATTAACCTTGACAACCACGTTGTCGAACCAGTTCTCAGAACCCGTTGCAGAACCTCTCCCTGTTGCCAGTACAATGAAGTATACGTCGGTAGCCCTACTTGAGGTGAAGGAGCCTACCTTCGACCCGTCAATGTAGAACTCGACGGTCTGCGCCGAGGTGTTTACGGCTATCGTGAAGTTGTGCTCGCTGGTGTCCACCGATATGCCCGTATCGTAAAATGTCGTTGTTGCGTAGTCATAGTACTGCCAAGTACTAGCGCCTTCCTTTGTACCTAGGTATGCTATGAGTTCGCCAGCCGAGTTCCCCACCTTTATACCTTCATAATAGGTTGCCGAGCCCTTCTTGAAGGCGACAGAAACAACTATGTAGCCTGTGTATGCCTGCGTGAGGTTATGCTGTGCTCCAGCATCATAGTCACCTGAGTTATCAACTGCATGGAATACCTTGTTATCGAGATATGGGTCACTTTGTGCCTTGACGGTAGCTGGGAGTACTATAAGCTGGGCTAATAACGACGCAACGATCAGACCAATCAGGATTATCGAGATCAGCCTTCGATGCATTGATGCTTACCCTCCACTAGTTTTCTTATTTTTAATCCCAATAATTTAAATCTCCCTTTACCTAAATAGATAGCGAGAATCTAGCGACTTAAAAGATAAATTTGGGGATGAGATCGTGCTCTCAGGGAAAACTTGCTCATTAATATTACTGTCAGCTATAGTGTTATCCATTGTACCCATCGGGGCACTACCCACATTATTGGAGGTGGCTGGTGCATCGGCAACTACACAGCAGTTGCCGAGGGTGGCTCTAGTCAAGCTGTGGAGCATAACTCATACAGCATACATGGCTAAGTTCATTGGGGAGGACTACGTGGCGGTCTTTGAGGGTCATGGTGATGCCAGCCTAGACGGGAAATACATTGGTGTCCTCGGCTCTGGGAAGAGCGTGTACATCTACAAGGTCTCGACAGGGGAGCTCATAGCTAAATTAACGAGCGATACCGATGACGGTTGGGGCGACACGTGGGAAATAACGAGCTGGGAGCCCTTCCAAGCCGTGAAGAAGTGGGATAGGTTCGGCTTCTTCTCGGCGGACTCAAAGAGGATGATAGAGGATGCCAGAAGAGGAGGCACAAACGCCCGTGTAGTGGACACCACATCATGGTCTACCATACCGATTGACTGGGGCTTCACGGATACCGATGGCTCTCACTTCTACGCTGTTCAGCTAGATTACAGCGGGTCTACGCTTGCTGTCGGCTATATAGGTGAAACGAATGTTAATGATACGAGCAAGCTTCTAGTCTACAAGTACGACCCGGCTCAAGGCAAGTACGTCAAGGCTTTCGAGCATGTGGAGTACGGCGATTACGGCAGGAGGCTTCAGATGACCCTTGACGGCGAGGTAATAATTGTCGGCGGCAGGTTCTACGGCTACCTAGACGTATTCAGGTATGACGAGGATGCGGGGACATACGTCAGGGCTGTCCACTATAGGCTCCCCGATGCCGAGGGGATCGGCAGCCTAGGGATTAGCGATCCCTACAACGTCGGGTATATAGTTGCGGGCACCATCAACGGATGGGTCATAATAGCCCGCTACGACCCAAGCACAGACGAGTTCAAGGTGATATACCAGAAAAAGGAGGCGCCCGACAACTCGTGGCTCTACAACCCATTTTATGAAAGGTGGATACCAAAGGTGACCGAGGTCTTCGCACTGTGCAGCCATAGGGATTCCGATAGGCCCGGATACGGCATAGTCTACGACGTTTTAACCAACCAAACCGTCGTAATCCACTTCGCAGACCCCGGAACGCCGCAATGGAGCGCAGCGGCCGTAAGCCCAGAGGCGAACTACGTCTTCATTGGCAACTCGCTATACATGGTCGTGAAGAGGGACGTCCAATCGGGACACCCGAGAGTAAGGTTCTGGGGGTCAATGATATTTGAGCGTGGAATGCAGGACCTAGGCTCAACAATTGAGTTTAAGGCTCCAGCTAGGGACTGGCACCTATACTTCTATAGCGGCAGGGTTACGATATCCAAGATATACACGGAGGTCATCCCTGTTACGCTCACAGATGACGAGGACATCCTCTATGGCAGGCTTGGAGTGATGTACAGCCGGGGCCTCATAAGCTCAATGAAGCTTGTGGAGAGCAGCGGGAAGGTTGAAAGGCTTGAGGTAGCGCCCATGGAGGTTCCCGAGAAGGGCTTTACTGCGGAGCACACGGTGAGCATGAGCGGCCTCTACAGCCTCCAAGCCCTCTACGGGTGGAACGGCCATGGGTTTGGCGGCGCCACCGTGTCGAGCGTAATGGTGATAGACGTGCCCTTCACGGCTCCAATGGACGCCTACAGCGAGCTTAACCTCACCTACTCGATGGTCATAACCGTGGCGGGCCCCGTCTTCGACATATGGAAGGAGCTCCAAGGCATATTCATAGGCGAGATACCGATAGGCGGGGCGACGTATGCGGCGGGCAAGGCCCTCGCATCGAAGTCGGCTCAAGTGGCCCTAATGAACGCAGTTAAGTGGGGCATAGCCAAGACCACGACGAAGTTCACGCCCGAAACCCTAAACATGGTGGAGCAGGCACTAGCCGCCACGGCAAAGGCGGCTAGGACCGCCGGCAGGATTCTCGGGTATGTCGGCGTAGCGCTCTTCATAGATGCGGGGGTCGGAGCATACTACCACTACGTGAACTACGGCAGCCTGAGGTTCTTCGTGATGACCCTTCCAGTCGTCGAGGACCCCTACGGGAACAGGTACGCCGCAGTAGTCCTCCTGCTCCCAAGGGAGGAGATAAAGAACTACTACAATGAGTACCGTGACCACCTAGACGCCCTAGCCGAGAAGCTCGGGTTCAAGGACATAGGCATTGTGGTCTACGAGTACGGCGACACATGGAAAGAATACAAGATGCTCCTTGAGTCCGGCAGGATAGTCACAGTAGACCTCAAGAGCGCAATAGAGGCGACCATAGCGGCGAAGCACGGCTACAGCCTAAGCCAATTAAAGGTGACGGGGGCGAAGATAGTCATAGAGGTGCTGGCCCACGGATCAGCAAACCTATGGGACTGGCTGCAGGGCGGAGCGAAGGTCCCCTTCGTCCTAACGGTGTCCGGCTCCTCCATACTGCCAAAGGCGTTGACCGCCGGAGGCAAGATCTACGACGACCCAGCAGTCATAGCAGACCTGCTGAAGAAGGTGACAATTAACGGCAAGGACTACGAGCTAGTCGCAGGCTCAACAGGAGCATACGCCGACTTCCAAATACAGTTGGGGGCAGACAAACTGGTCATAGACTTCGGCAGGAGGCTCGGGTACTTCGCCGACATAAGGATTGAAGCCGACGTATTGGTCAAAAAGGACATGCAACCGCTCGACGACTTCGGCTACGTGGCTTCGCTACACTACGACTGGGAGGACACGCTGATAAGATTGGATAGGATAGGCTTTGTGGATATGCCCTACCCGATGTACATGGCTGAGAGAACCTTCGTCTTTAGGTACGGCAACTTCACGCATGAAATAACGGATGCCTTTGAGCTGAGCCAAGTGGTAGAGAGCACCCTAAGCCCAAGCGGCAAGTTCTACTACTACATAACTAGGGAAAACACGATCTACATTGACCCGGCCAACGGAGGCATAATGCAGCCATGCAAGACATACATATTCAGGTACTTCTACAAGCAGCCACCCGACGTCGCATTACACCTATACCTTAATGGCACTCAGGTCACGAGCACCAAGGCTCGCCATGCAACTGTGGTGCTCAACAGCTCCAAGGCTCAGGACGTCGAGTATACGGTGACCTTTAAGGTCAAGACCCTAAAGGGGCTAAGGGAAGTGACGCTATACGAGGAGAGCCTAGCCGACACGTTGCATTGCGAGGCAAACATATCGGCATACAGGAGCTACCTGATAGAGAAGTACGTAGACCTAGCAGTTCAGACAATGGCTATCAATGGAACCCCAGCATTCGTGGAGATAACCGCCAAGATAACCAAGGCTAAATACAACTACATAAAGGAGAACGACGAGAAGACCGTGATTTACTACCCGCCTAGCGGATTGGTGGAGCGCTACGGTCAAAACGCCACCCTAACGGTCTACACCTATGATGCAATCAACGGCTCAGCTATACCTAATGCCACTATAACCGTATCAAATATAGCAGCAAGCTACACCGCCAAGACCAATGAGACGGGCTATGCCGTGTTCAACGTCACCATAGGTCTGTGGAACATCAATGCGACCGCAGAGGGATACCACAGCTACGCTACGGATCTATACGTCTACGGCAACATGACCTTCAAGATACCATTAATGCCCATTAACGCAACACCAGTAGTGGAGCCACCATTAAACACCTCGGAGAACCCGATAATATACAATGAGGCGGTCTACTGGTGGCTTTCAACCCAAGTGATTTGGAGTGACGGCGCTCCGTTTGAAAATGCAATAGTCACGATTAGGAACGCCACTGATAATAGCATTATATTCCAAGGTAATACTGATGGCACGGGCTATGTGCACTACCTGATGCCCAACGGCTCATGGGTAAAGGTTGAGGTTAATGCTACTAACCCGCTTAATGCAAGCCAGACGTTCTACGGCTATAGGGAGCTAAACGTGACCCAGCACTACTGGATCGTCTTTAGGTTGCCTTGGACGAGCGAGCTCTACGAGCCCGAAGTCATGCTTACAAGCCTCAGCGTAACCATACATAGGGGTCAAGGCTACTACTTCGGCAATGTGAGCCACCTCATATTAATCGGCTTGTGGACCAACTACCCGCAGACCATAACTTTGAGGCTTGAGCTTGTAGACGCCGAGACAAATGAGACCATCAACGCCAAGGACGTGACCGTGACACTTGATGAGGGTCACACATTGCTGATGGAGTGGATAGCTGTTAATGCCAGCAAGGGAATGTACGTTAGGGCTCACGCAAACATAACGAGCTTTGAGGCCGACACGGACCTCGACAACAACGAGCTTTGGAGCGGAACGGTGTTCCTAAAGCCTATGGTTGACATACAGGTCTTCGTGATATGGAGGCCGGTGGAGCAGAAGCAGCGCCTCACCATTCTGCCCGAAGACGTTATAGAGGTGGACATAGGGATCGTGCTCCCGATAAACACCAGCAGGAAGCCCGCAGTGCTCACGTGGAGGATCGAGAAGCTAGACCTTGAGGAGAGGAGGCTCAAGGCCTTTGAGGGGCGCTACGAGGAGATAAGGGCCACGCTGCCCGGAACGGTCTGGAGGAACGTGACCATAACCGTGCCTTGGACTTCAAGGCTCGTCATAACCGCAAATGTAACCCACGAATGGGAGGACTTCGGGTACAACAACTACATAAACCTCACCATACCCATAGACCCCGACGTTAAATTAACGGTGATAGAGAAGCCGATGTTCCTATCCGAAGGTCAAGCATTCACCGTGAAGGTCAACCTGACGAGCAACGTGGAGCCGGGAGCCGCAATGGGATGGGTCTCACTGATAGACGAGACCACCGACACATTAATCAAGAGGGTTCAAGTATCCCTTGAGCCGAGGCTAGCCGTTGAAGTCGAGGCCAAAGCCCCCGAGAACCCAACAGCCTTCTGGATGTTCAAGGTTCCATCTGCAACCCACACCTTAACAGCACTATTCGCAGGCTACGACCTATACACAGCCAACAACCAAGAAACCTTCGACGTAACCGTGATAAGCAACCAGTGGCTATGGATAATAGCCATCATAGTAGCGATAATAGCCATCATAGTCGTAGTGAAAGCAGTAGCACACACAATAGAAGAAGCAAGAGAAGAGAGAAGGAAGTTCATAAGGCGCAAGACAAGCACCCTCACAGGAACAATAGAAGAAACAAGAGAGCACTTCAAGTTCATAAGGAGAAAACGCAAAAACGAGTAAATAGCGGGCTCTTTATATTTATCCCTTTTTTATTCTAACTTGTGGAGATCCCCATGAGGAAGAAGTGGGTTTGCATGAGCTGTGGATATGAGTTTGAAACCCCTTGGCTCCCCTTCAATGCAGTTAGATGCCCTAAATGCGGTAGCCACAACATCCATAGGATAGACGATTATAGGGGGAGAGGATTCGGGCCAAGATGGAGGAGAGGCGTGTGCAGGCAGTAACACCATGAAAAACCGCTGTAGAACCTTTCAAGATCCCTATGGTAGCCTCCCCCACATAAATGACGAGCGGTTTTTCACCACATAACCCTCTCCTTGAGGGCTTCATTAAGCGGTAGCAAAATCCCTACATCACGTTTTTATCCTTCCATCCGCCAATTACAATTCGAGGAGCCTTGTTCAAGTGTCCTTATCCGGGTTGCAACAAGCTCTTCAAGACTATAAGCAACTTAAAGAAGCATTACGCCAGCAGCCACTACTCGCTTACATGCGAAGTCTGCGGCAAAGTGTTTAGGGGCTTCCAAGGGAAGGTAAAGCATCAATCAATGATGTTCATGAAGGGAGACTTAAAGCACGGCGTCTTCTATTATCTTAACAGCTCCGAGAACCCCAAGACAAAAATGAAGAGGTCGGATGCTAGAAAGGTGTCTTTAACTCTCCTCGTTTTTAACGGCGACGGCTAACAGCCGTTTTGCGTCGCCCTCCTTGTAAAATGACGGGTTCAAGCATACCACTACCCCGCCATCCCTAAGACCCCTCTTGAGGAGCTCGCACCTGCGGTTACAGTCGTTTATGAGGTTGCACAGTATCACTGTGACCGACCCCTCACGGTAGACCTTGACGTCCCCGGGCGAGGGCTCAAGGCGCCTAACCGTCTTAGCTTCAGCCCTCCTTTTTCCTCTCTTCCGCCTTTTAATCATAAATCTCCACCCAAGGAACCTCCAAGAGCTCTTTGCCCTTCCAGTTGCATGGATGACCGACAACACGATATAAGCCTATTGCGTATGGAAGCCAAGCCTTCAGGAACTTGATTGGATGCTTCCTGAACAGCCACCTAAACGTCTTTAATGGTGCGTATAGCCCGAGTAGCTCTGAGTGGTCGGATGTAACCACGACTTTGTAGCCGAGCCTTAAGGCGGCATCTATCAGCTTGCGGGCGCATCCAAGTGCGTAAGCCATGTTCTTCTTATACGCCCTCCTAAACTCGCTTCTGGCCTTGCCGTCCCTAATAGCCTGAACGTATATCTCCCGGCCCGCAAACCTCGGGTCACCACCATTATCCTTAAGCCAAGTATCGCATACAAAGGGTGGATGCGGTTGCAGGTAGTGGGCTACCACGCTCTCGCCCTTAAGCAGGTACCTCAAAGCCACCATGTTTACGTGCTCCGCCCTCACGGTTCCAAGCCTCTCATCCCAAAACCTAGATGAAACGTCAACTATGGACTTGAAGATTCCGTTGTCCTTGAGCAGAAGGGGAACCCAAGGGTTTGCCGCCACGTAAACAGCGTCAATCGGCTCCGTGAAGGTCCTCTTAAGCCACTCGCTGGTGCAACAACCCATACTCAAAACCTTCGACACGGCGAGCTTGAAGGAGCCTAGAATCCCTATGCTCTCCACGAATACATCGTAATTGCAGGCATCCAAGACTATCAGCAGCCTCCTCCCACCATTAAAGAACCCGTATATCAAATCCCTTTGACTCCGCATCATAGCTCCCTCGTCCACTTCTCAAGTATCTTTACAGCATCATCGTTTTTTCCTTGGGCTATGAGCGTCAATGCCTTTGCCAAATCCCTAACCCAAGGCGAGGCCCTAGCTCCCATCGCAGCCTCAACGGGAACGGCAAACCGCCTATAGTCGTACCAGCCTATCAGCGTCGCCAATGGAATGTAAATGAAGAAGAAGGCTATGGCAAATGCCGTTAGGCTTGAGAACAAGACCTTCATGAACGGTATATGCTCTATCAGCAACCTATACTGTATCACTATAAAATTCGCAAAGGAAAGGAGAAAGGCTAGGTAGGTTCCATGACCCCTCCTATAGTAAGTCCACCACCTCAATATGCGCTCTTTAAACTGCACCCTCCACCACCCTCAGCAGCTTTCGCTTGAAGGTTTCCTCACTGAAGGCTGGCGCTCGGCTTAGGGATTTCTCGTGGTAGTATCTCCATAGCTTCGGTGAAGACATCAGCTTGTCTATGTTTTCCGCCAGCTCTTCTACTGTTTCGTATGCCAATCCATAATTGCCGTAATCCGTTATGTCCTCGTATGGCCCTCCCCTCTTATGCACAATGACCGGGCACCCAGCAGCCATCCCTTCGACGACGGCAATCCCGAAGTGCTCACCTACAGTTGCATGAACAAAGACTTTGCTTGAAGCCGTTAACTTCACCAGTTCCTCCCTAGGTGCATTGATGTGGAACTCGATCTTTACGTTCCTTTCCTCGGCGAGCTTCTCCAGCTTCTCCTTGTATGGGATGTTTGACGGTATGAGCCCTCCAATGACCCTTAGGACGGGTTTGGTGTCGCTGAGGGCAATGGCTTCTACCACATTTTCAACCCTCTTCTCAGGAGATATTCTTCCCACCATCACTACGGCGTCATCCCTTTCTTCGAAGGGCTTTGCACAATAGGGCTGGAAGTCCACGATCTTGGCGGGGGGATGGACGACTATAGGTTCGCCATCCCAAAGCATCTTGGTTAGCTTGGCGATGTACTTAGAGTTGACCATTACGGCATCTGCAACTTCAAACGGATTGTCACGGGCAACCCTCCCATAGAACTTCAGGAAGACGTTAAAGTACATCTTCCAGAGCCCTTTCTCGTACTTTTTGTGGTAGTCCTTGATATCCGCAATGTACTGCTCGTATAACTCTCTGTTCTCCTCTGGCTCGAACTTTAGGAGTCTTATGGCGTGAAATGGAAAGTGAATGTACTCCAGCAACCTAAACCCAAGCTCCTCCCTCATTTTTATAATGGGCTTATAGAGCTCGTTGTCAACGAACACCACACTTGGCTTCTCCTTCTTAATAGCCTTCCTGAGAGGTATGTAGAAGCCCAGCCTCTGATAGATGCCAAAGAGCGGTAGCGCTCTCGGCAGTAATGTATAGGTCTTAACGTTGCCTAAATCTAAGTTAAACCACTCCCTATACTTCTCCTTCTCAAACCCAAAGGTTGTTGCAATAGCTACTTCATGCCCTGCATCTAGGAGAGACTTGACTACATAAGCGTTGACCAGCTCTCCACCGCCAACTCTACTCCATAAATGGTGTCCTACAACCACCTTCATGCCTTCTCACCCATGACCGTGAGGTTATCCGATAGGAGGAGGAGAATTACCTTGAAGAGGCGCCTTAGACTTCGTGGGAGTAGAGAGCCTATGTTTGGAGATGGGAAGTGCGGCCTCAGACCAATGCTTTTAACCATTTTCCAGAGCCTTACGAAGTTGAATACATGCTTATGGCTTGGGTCGAGATAAGCATTTTTGGATAGAAAGTTTGGTGTTGTAACTGTAACCATGCCTCCCTCCTTTAAAACCCTCTTGCATTCTTTTAGGAATTTGAGCGGGTCTTCTAGATGCTCTATCAGTTGCCCGGCGAAAACCTCCTCAAAAACGCAATCTCTAAAAGGTAAGTTATGGGCATCGGCAACTATCCAAGCGCTCCTATCGCACCTGAAGTTGGGTCTCCTGATGTCAAGGAATACCACATCGTAATCCGAGCAGAAATGAGGATTAAAAATGTAGCCCCCACCCCTCTTCGAGTAGCCCGGGCCAACCTCAAGCTTCATTATAGCTCACCTTTAGCGATAACCCTCCTCATAGCCTTCTCCTTTTTCATGCGTTTCTCCAAGACCTCGGGGTCGGTGGGGGGATACAAGCCGAGGGTGTTCTGTATGTATTGCCTGCTGCGCCTTATGCTCTCGAAGAGACCCTCATACTTCCTTATGACCTCGTAGGGTATGTAGCCGATGTACCTAGCCAGCTCAGGTATAAAGCGCCTTATGTAGAGGATGGTCAAGTAGAAATCGCTGTTACGAGCATTAGGATACCTCTTTAGAATGTACTCGACACGATCCTTAACGGTCTGAAGCCTGTTAAGCAGCTGCTCCTCCTCGAAATCCTCCTCGTAGAAGCCCTCAGCCATCAAGATTCGCCTCCAAGCCTTTCCTCAAGCCACTCTATGACCTTGCTCGCATCATCCTTGCTCATTTCATCTGAGACCTCGACGCCAAGCTCCTTCTTGACCTGCTCCCTAAGCTCCTCCGGGCTTGATCCGGTCTTCTCACACAGCTCCTCGACCAGCTTCTTGATGTATGATCTCTGCCTAGGCGTCATCCTCTCCTTGGCGAATAGGTCGATGCGTCGCTTAGAGCTGTCAAGCGCATTACTCGTGGCGTGGTCATCCCCGTCCTCACCAAGAGCCTTTTGTTGATATAGGGATTCCAACCTCGAAACCCTTTCTTCAAGCTCAGCAATCTTGCCCTTCAAGTAGTCAAGTTCACATTGGCGTCCCTGAGGCTTGAAGCTGAGCAGGAAGGCTATCACGTCGCTTAAGCTCGTGAAGCCCATCTCGTCTTTAAGCTTCAAGAGACTCTCATACACCCTATTCGAGACTCCAACGCTCTTCATCCCACCACCAACTTAAAAAACCCAACTTGAAAAATTTAAGTTTAACTATTCAACTTAAACAGTTTAAGTTGAACTCTTCAAGTTAAATAATTCAAGTTGAACTGTTTAAGTTGAATTTTTCAAGTTGAATAACTTAACTTGAACCGTTCAACTTAAACAGTCCAAGTTTAGCGGTTCACGACCTCTCGAATAGTTACTCCAATCTGGAGTAACCTTACTCCAGATTGGAGTAACTTACCGTTTTGCTTGTCGAATTAGTATTTGCTAGCTGGGTTAGTAGTTAATAGCGGGGTAAGTCAAAGTGAGAGCCTACAGCATCGTTAAGATGTTTGTGCTCGCCTTCATGTTAGGGGTTTATGTGCTCTTCCTAGCAACCATAGCAGCGGCATACCATGCCGGCGGCTGGGTCGTCGTCTTAGTGGACAAGTACCAAGAGGGATTAATGGAGCTGATCCTCCTCTGCTCAGTATTGCCCCTAGCGTCATACGTAACCTTCAAGGAGATAGCAACGTCATATCGGGAGATCAGGAAAGCCAAAAAGCAACATTCTTAAAACCTAGCAGTCATCATATTCATACTCCACTATTGATGGTCCGCATAGGAAGGCTAATGGGCATCCCTCGCATGCGCCCTTCCTGCTTTTATGCACGACGTATATTGCGGGGTAGGCGAAGATGAAGGCTATCGGCATAAGCAGGTAGAATAGCATCAACCCCACAAAACATAGGGATTCCCTTAGGCTCATAGGACCCTCATAAACAAGTAGGAAGACAGAACCAATAAAAATCTTCCGTGCCATAAGTATGAGAAAAACCTATTTTTCCTTTTGCGCTTAAGATGTTTAGTGGTGGTGTGCTGATGGAGTTCTGCATAGAGGTTCCCAAGTCCCTGCTGAAGAGAATCTATGGTGTCAGGCATTTGACTCACGAGGTTGCCCAAGACCTCTACCGAAGGCTCGCCAAAACCTTCGACATGTTCCGTGAAGGCTACACCCTCACAAGCGAATTGGAGTACCCCGGCAACTACTTCTCCATAAAGCAGTGGCTACCCGGACCTACAGGGCCATCCCTAAGGACTGTCGGCTCAGTAGAGGATCTAGGTAAAAGCATAATGGTCTGCATCAGAGAAGAGCAAACCTATTAAAATAAAAAACAAGACCAAACCCATTTTTTATATATCGCATAAATTCTATGAAAAATTGCTATTCACCGTTTGTCCTTACCGCCACTCCAAAGCACCGTGAACCCCCTACCAGCCGAGAACTCCTTTGGGTTAATGTTAAGGAGAGCCAAAGAAGACATCACTCCTTCACCCCCAAGAAGCTCGTTAACGCAATGTTCTTGGAGAGCCCAAGCCATTTATCCCTGACTTGGGCGCTTATCTTGCCTCTGCCCACGTAGCTTAAAGCGTCAAGGATCTTCTCTCGCCAATAGGGGTCTTGAAGGGTTCTTACGACCTGGTCCTTCCTTAAATAGGGACACATCATACAATTGCCAGAGTGACCGTAAAGCTTGTAGCATGGATTCAATTTAACTCCATGTGATTTAATGTAGTTTATGGTCTCGGTCTTATCCCAGTCTAGTATCGGGTTTACGATTATGTTGTTGGTCGTCCTCATGAAGTCTATTAGCCCCATGTTGCGCCGCCTATTGCTATCGCTCCGCCTGATACCTAAAACCTGAATGTACTTGCTGTGGCGCTCCATAACCTTAAGCTTAAACTGGTACATGCAATACCGCATCTTGCCAATAATCGGGACGCCCCACCTCTTAAGAGCCTCATAGAAGTCAAGATCTTCCCTCTTAACAACCTTGAGCTTATTGTAGATCCCTAGTTGCTTCGCTACATCTTTGACGTATTGAGTGCATAATGGGTGGGTGTTGCCCGTAACCTCAATGTACAATATGTCCCAGTTATCATGGGGAACGTTGTCTAAGACCCACAATAAAGTCGCTGTGGAGTCCTTTCCTCCTGACCACAAAACCGTGAACTCCCTATCCTTAAGGAACTCCCTTGGGTCGAGGTTCAATTGGCTTAAAGAGGAATAGTAGAGCCTCATCACTCCTTCACCTCCTCATAGTTTCGGCACTTCTCTGCAATGTCGTCTTCCAGACCTGAAAGGATAGTCAAAAACAGGGCGTAATCGCTAAAGACCAAAGAGTCCCTAAGCCCATCTTCAAGCGCTCTGATCTTCTCGTAGACACTACAGGAATCCCTATGCCTGCACAGGCGACAGGGCATCGCTCATTCACTCCCGAAGAGCCTTTCTATGACGTTTCTTAGGGATTGATATGACTTGGGGGCTTGTGGGATCTTGCGGTATAGGTCTGCGTATCTTTCTAGGAAGAGCTTGTGTAGGCGGTACATGGGGACTTTGAGCTCGATGTAGGGCTTGAAGAAATCCCTAAGGTTGCTTGCAGCCCTATCAATGTCCTCCTTGGTCAGCTCGCTGAGCCTGCTCTTGCCCGTGATGTATAGTGCGACGTAGTGGATCAGGCTTGGCCTGTGGTATAGCTTGCCTTCACGCCTAAGCCTCTCAATCGCCACGCCAGTCCTCCTCTTGATATCCTCCACATAGAGCTCCGCAAACCACAGGAAGTCCATTATTATCTTCTTTTTGAGCATTGGGTCGATGTCGTAGTTCAGAAAGTCCATCCCTGCGAAGTAGAAGTTGAAGCCCTCCTCGGCCAGCTGCTTAAGCTCGTTAAGCCCCTCCTCCACGCTTCGAGCGAGCCTGCTCAAATCGTAGAATATTATAGTCTTAATGTTATTATCCTTGCAGAACTGGAGCATGGCGTTGTACTGCGACCTAGCCCTAGGGGGCGTGGTTCCCGAGACATCCCTATCAGTAAAGAAACCGATGACCTCCATCCCTCTTTGCCTTGCGAAATCCATAATTTTGATTCTCTGGTTCTCAACGTTTTCATCGGCCTGTGAAACCCTGAGGTAGCCCACGGCCTTAACCATTGCCTTTCACCTCAAACCCGCAATACGGGCACGTCACCCTGCCATTGCTCTTGCAAAGCTCCCAACAGCCACGCTTTATGATGAGGCGTGGAGCCCTCCTACCCCTATAGAGAACCTCGAAAGCGTTGCCACAACGAGGGCAGACAAGCCTCATTTTAGAGCCCTCCTCATCTCCAACAGCGCCTTCTCGTACTCCTCGAAGCTTGGGAAGCGGAGAACCCGCTTCACCTTGCTCTTGGTTATATCCATGCCGCAATACCTGCACCTGTAGCCCCGCCAACCCGTAGGATTAACAACCTCATACTCGGCACCACACCTACTACAACGAAGAACCACAACCCTAATCGTGTACACGCCTTACCACCACGCCTTAAACATCGTCGGCAATCGAAACAGCTAGAAGCCTAGCATCAATGCAATCCAGCAACTCACCAATGAACACCAAGAGATCCCTAAGACGCCTCATATTCTTGCACCCCTCATAAACCGATAAACCCAAATAGCCTTTAGCTCCCTCCTGATGTCATCAATAGTTATCCCGATATCATTCCTACACCTTTCACAGCAAGACAGATGCGCTATAACTCTTAGCCATAGGCCTTCCTCAAGCCACTGAAAGCCGCTCCTCCTCACCAGCCATGCGTTTTCCGGGTTTCCCTCACTCCTAATAATAGCGACATCGTCACTATCAAGACCTAGGCTAACCCTCATACAATCCGTAACCTCAACTCTCATGTGACCCACTCTCCTCATAGAAGGGACAATGCTCGGCAACCTTCTCGTGGAGGTTCTCCTCGCAACCACCAAATGGAACCCCGAAAACGTTGCATTCAAGAGTATAGAAAGGAGCCTTCACGGCACCTTGATACGTCGGATACACGTATAACATGACGTAACTCACTTCTTCACCTTTATAATGCCTGCATTTTCTACAACTCTTAATCATCGTTTTTCACCTCCATTGAAGGCTTACCTTGAGTATAACGTCTGGATACTCGGACTTCAAGCTTAGGAGAACAATCTCATCCGCCGATGACCACCTCGGATTGACCTGAATCCAGCCTTGCGAACCATCGCTTCTAGCCTTCTCCGCCAAATCCCACCACCCAAGCATCTCTAGAATACGAATCACAAGCTCCTTATCAGACACCACACAGCACCCCCACATACCCTAAATGAAACCCCCTTTTATTTAAAGCTTTCCATCAAACACCCTAACCGAAAGACACAACAAGCGATGACAGAAGCCCCTTGCGGAAACCGCCCCCTTTCATCAAACCTATACACAAGTCATACACAGAAAAGCTTATAAGCCTGTGCACAGACTGTGTATAGTGAGGTGAGGCGGATGGGTAAGCCAAAAAACATTGGGTTCAGATGTATTGACTGCAAATACTTTGACTATGAAGGTAAAGTATGCACACTTCGCAATTATAAGCAATTTGGAGGAACCCCAATGTGCAAGAATTTTGAAGTCGCCGACGTTGGCGATCGACTATTCAGGCGATACAAATACGTTAATAGTATTATCGAAAGAACCTTTAACTGTAGGGGTAAAGGACCATTCTACCTTACAGTCGAGTTTGAAGGGCGCATCTACGTATTCGAACCCCTCAATTATGGAGTCAGAATACTTGACATCACCGACGATGAAGAAAAGATCGTAGGAGTCTACAAGTGGTGAACATCATGCCCGAGAAGAAGGTCATAACCTTCTTTACCAAGGTTTCAAGTAGCGGCTACGAGAGGCTTAAGAGCGGGACTTATGAGCGCCTCATAATTATAATCCCAAGGGAGCTGAGGCCACTAATAGACAAGAGCAAGCTCTATAAGGTCACGTTGGAGGAGGCATAGTCATGGATTGGAGGACAAAAAGGAGGGTGTATAGGCGGAGTCGCATGATATGCGAGAGCTGCAGGGAAAGATACGCCATAGGGTATTGCCCCGATATAGGCTGGGTCTGCTTGGATTGTTGCATGGAATGCTCAAGCTGTGATGGTTCCGCACTCGGCTAAACCTCCATTTTTTATTTAAGAAAGTATGCATAAATACAAATATTAACGTTTAGCTTTTGCCTTGAAAGATCAGTTTTTTCCTCCACGTGATCATTTTTTGTTTGTTGCATGCGATTTTGCTTGCGAGTAGTGGGTGTAATATGAAGTTCACGATGCAGAATGCCGCTAGGAAATCCCTTATGTCCTCCTCCCTAGCGGGGACATCAAGCTTCTCGGCTTCCCCACATATCTTGTCGAGGTACCCCCAAAGAAACGTCAGCTTCATCTTCTCGATTACTTCACGTATGAGCTCGCAACGCCCAGCCATTAAACCTTACCTCTACCTAAAAATGGGGAAAAGCCGTAAAAGTTTTTTGATTCTCCTTCTTGCTTTAACCACTACAAAACTTTTGCTATATTTTGTAGTTTGCTATGAAGTATACGTTGTAGGTGTCGGTTTTCTCTGCTCTTGGGTTTGCCTTTGCCGCCATCTTTAGTGATACGCTTCTCACGCAATATCCATGT
>Ga0190313_1000391_pt1 | contig 26352 bp, 23 predicted proteins | sample 4870071011_MG_FD_169989 | JGI IMG/M metagenome (GOLD analysis project Ga0190313, IMG submission 169989) | Hydrothermal vent sediment bacterial communities from Southern Trench, Guaymas Basin, Mexico - 4870-07-10-11_MG | ecosystem: Environmental > Aquatic > Marine > Hydrothermal vents > Sediment ... | reverse complement strand
GTGATCTCACTGTAAAAGGACGTCTTGAAACAGATTTTTACGGAGACAATAATGGTGATAACCTGATTCCGAGGATGCGCCTTGGGTATGTTGATCTGATAAAAAATTCAACAAATACCAGTCTGCGGGTTGGTCAGGACTGGATTCCTGTGGCCCAGCAGAACCCTGCCACCATCGATTTTGGTATTTTAAGCACCAGCGGTAATCTTTGGTGGCGCGTGCCCCAGGTTACACTCCGGCAAAAGGTGGGTGATTTAGAATTTCTTCTCTCTGCCATGAAGCACAGGCGCAAGGATACAGAAGAAAATAACAGAATGCCATGGGCCCTTGGCCGTATTGCCTATAATTTCGGTAAAGCTGATAACCTTCTTGCCCTGGGAGGCGGGTACAGGAATACTAATGATTATAATAATAGTGGTGAGGATATAACACGTACCCTTGTGGCACTGGAGTTTAAATGTACCATGGGCCCGGTTCTTTTTAAGGCTGAAGGTTTTTGGGGAGAAGCCATTGATAATGAATTTTTACGTTATGATATGGGCGTAAATAATTCCGACTCTGCTAACCCTGATGAAATAGAATCGATTGGGGGTTTTATAAGCGTCACAGCAAATATTGCAGATAATATTACATTTTCCGCTGGATATGGTGTTGATGATCCTGATAATGATGATATGGATGGAATGCAGGGATTGTTAAATGACAGGCAGTTTACGAGAAACAGTATGGTGTTTTTTAACAGCTGGTATAAGCTCACCAAGGGGTTAAAAACAGGAGCAGAAATAATATATGCTGAAACTGAACGTTTTAGCAGCACCGATTATGGATTACGTTCCACTGTGTCAATTTTTTATAATTTTTAAAGTATGTTTTGGATGATTCAGGGGTACCAGTTAACAATGTTAAAAATAAGGCTGGTCTCCCAGGCTCATTCAAATATTCGAGTATCCTTTCTTTAAGATCATAAATCTGTTTATTTATTTTTTCCCATTCAACATTCCCTGTCCATTTTTTTGTAACTATCCAGCTGCATTGATTACAGAAAGGCTTTAGATTTAATCAGATTATACTTGAAGCTTACATAATAGATAGTTACTTTTTTTTAGGCAAAAGCAGCTTCGTGTTTTTTTGGCTTATTCCTCTGATTCGCTGTTGATAAGGTCATCAATTAATTTTTTGGTATCCATATCAAGGTCATCAAAGTGGAGCCCCATTCCATGCATATTATTACTTGGACGTACCATATGGACAATTATACCGGATGTCTCGATTGTCTGTTCCAGATTTGGCAGGTTGAATTTAACTTTTAGCCTGGTTCCCACGGGTAAGGGCTTTTGGGAGCGTATGAAGACTCCGCCCATGGAGATGTTGGATGCATAATCAATGAAAAACTGATCCATGGTTTCATAGCAGATTTTGAGTGCCACCGGTTTACGGAGATTCCTGCGATTTTCGATATTCTTTGATGCTTTTGACATTTATATCTCCCAGTAAAAAATATCAGGCTGCAACGTTGGGGATTATGAATTCAGGGTAGATACTTTATTCTTTTATCTAATTATTCCTGGAGGATGTCAAGAAATACAAAAAGAAATTTTATTTTCAGATTTTTATCTTTTAATATATCGATCTTGACTTGAAGTTACTGTTCTGGTATTGCACCGGTAAATAATAATTTATAAAGGAGAAGATAGTGGAAAAAACTTTGTCGATAATAAAACCTGATGGTGTCTCACGAAAAATCATGGGTGAAGTTATAAAACGCCTGGAAGAAAACAGTATAAATATAATTGCCATGAAGATGATTCATATGACAAAATTCCAGGCAGAGGGTTTCTATGCAGTTCACAGGGAAAGGCCTTTTTTTGACAGTCTGATAAGTTTTATGATTTCAGGCCCTGTTCTTGTAATGGTATTGGAAGGTGAGGATGTCATAGGGAGATATCGCAAATTAATGGGTGCTACAGATTATAAAAATGCGGATGAAGGTACTATTAGAAAAGATTTTGCCACTGATATTGAAAAAAATGTGGTTCATGGTTCTGATTCCGGGGAATCTGCAGATTTTGAAATAGGCCATTTCTTTAGTGCTCTTGAAATTGTTGCCTGATGCAGGCTAAAGTAAAATTAGAAAATATCACAATTGTTTTGCATCGGCCTAAATATTCAGAAAATATTGGGGCCGCTGCAAGAGCTGCATGCAACATGGGGATCAAACGGCTTAAGGTGGTGGCCCCTGAAAATTATGATCTTGACAAAATTCTGAAACTGGCCACCCATGCCGCATCTCCTGTGGTTGAAAAGATTGATCTCCATGACAATCTTTATGATGCTGTTGCAGACTTTTATTATGTTGTGGGTACCACCGCCCGTATGGGGGGGCAGCGTCATGTTGTAACATCTCCTTTAGTTGTAGCTGAAAAGCTTGTTTCTATTTCTGCAAACAATAATGTGGCAATAATCTTTGGTCCGGAAGACAGGGGCCTTTCAAATGAGGATATCAGGTTTTGCCATATTTTGGTAAATATACCCACTGCTGATTTTTCTTCCATTAATCTTGGGCAGGCTGTTATGATAATGTGCTATGCTATTTATAATGCAGGCGTAGATGAACGTAACAAAAATGTACCCAGGCTTGCCAGCCGTCATGAGCTTGAAGGGATGTATGTTCAGTTAAAAGATATTCTTGCCAGAATAAGCTATATAAATCCTGAAAACCCTGACTACTGGATGTTAAAATTTCGTGATTTTTTTAACAGGGTTCAGCTTCGTGCCAGGGAAGTCAGTATTATTCGTGGTATATGCAGGCAGATTGACTGGTATGGGAATAAATGCTTTCAGGATGGGAAAAAATAAAAAACTAAAATTTAGATATCAGTTTATCAAGCTGCTTTGTCCTGTGGCTTCAAGAATATTGCGCCATAATCTTCCATTTGGTGCTATCTGCTTTCTTTTTCCCACAGATAATTTTAAGGGAACATGGACAAAATGATTATTCCAGTGGCTGATAATCAGTTTTGTTTTACCTGCCATACCGGCATGCACTGCATTTCTTCCGAGAAAACCGCAAAAAACACTATCATTGGCATTGGCAGAGAGGCTTCTGATCATATAGCTAGGATCTATATATTTGAGTGAAATCGGGATCTCCTTTTCATTGAAGTAAGCTGTAATCTCTTTTTTTAAAAACATGCCAATGTCATTTAATCTGATATTTCCTGATTCATCATATTTGTCAGTATCGGATTTGAAAAATTTTTGTCCAGCCCCTTCTGCCACAACAATAACGGCATGTTTTCTTGATTCCAGCCGTATTTGAAGCTTATTAAGCAGCCCATTTGGACCTTCCATGTCAAAATCGATTTCAGGAACTAACGTAAAATTTACGTCCTGCTGCGCCAGTGTAGCTGTTGCAGCAATAAAACCGGAATGTCTCCCCATGAGTTTAATAAGTCCTATCCCATTGGGATATGCCTGGGCCTCGTTGTGTGCTCCTTTTATTGATATTGTTGCCACATCCACGGCTGTGTCAAACCCGAAGGATTTGGATACCATGAAAATGTCATTATCTATGGTTTTGGGTACGCCTATAATACTGGTTTTCAAACCCCTTGCTGTTATACTGTCTGCTATCCTGGAAGCCGCCATAAGTGTCCCGTCGCCCCCTATCATGAACAGTATTCCAATATTCATCCTTTCCAGAGAATCGACAATTTCTTCAATATCCTGGGGTCCCCTTGATGATCCTAAAATTGTCCCCCCTGTGTCGAGGATATGTTCAACAGAAGATGGGGCAAGTTCCATGATTTCGTGGCCGTATTTGGGGATAAAGCCTTGAAGACCATATTTGATCCCGTAAATATTTTTAACTTTATATCCGTGGAAAAGCTCCAGAACAATGGATCGTATTATATCGTTTAAGCCGGGGCATAATCCTCCGCATGTGACAAGGGCGCATCTTAATTTGCTTGGATCAAAATAAATTGTTTTTCTGGGCCCGGCCTGTTCAAGGGCGCAGGGTTCTCCCCCATTTTTAAAAATATCTGCCAGTTTGTTTGAATATACATCAACAACAATTTTCTCTTCCTCATTAACAAACTCTCTTATACATTTATCCAGCATCTGGTCATAATAGGAGGTGGGTATCTTGGCATCTCCCAGGGCCATTATCTCTGTGTCCATTGATTCGGAAAACATAAGCTTATTCCTATATTTTTAATCGGTTTAAATATATGGTGTCCCTGTCGTTTTTTTCATTCCCCTACAGGATATCTACTAATATATTGCAAAGTTTTGCCCGCAGGATAGAGTATGAGAAATATCGTTTTGCTATTTTATAGTTGTGTGAAACCATTTCGTCGCGTAAGTCTGCATCGTTAAGAACCCTCCTTGCCCTGCAAACGGTCTCTTCAGACACGTATCCATCAAGTTCTATTACAGAGAACCCCTTGGGTTTTATATCAGTTGCATAGATAGAATAATTATTAACAACTATGGGCTTTTTAAAATATACAGCCTCAAGAAATGCATTGCCAAAACCTTCAAAGGTGGATGGGTATGTCACAAGATCTGCGTGGGGATAAATATCATCGAGGGTATATATCTTTTTCCCTGTTTGGGTGGTTCCTCTCTGCTCATCAATAATATCTGATACAAAAAGTGTATCAACCTTCATTAAATGAGAATATTCTATGATTCTTTGTTCATAGTCATATCCTTCATCCCCAGAGGCATGGGATATAACTAATTTTGATTTTACATCTAACCTGTGAAGCAGCTCTATTGCATGTTCGATACCTTTTCTTTGTACAACTCGTGTGGGCTGCAGTACAAAAAGTTCATCATCTTTGATTCCCAGGCTCTTTCTTACATCATGTGTATAGGGATCATCAATCTTGGGGGGAGTATCAAAATTCATTACATTGGGAATAATTGTTGATGAGATTCCAGTTCGCAAGCTTAACTGATTGCCCCCTGAAGAATTTATAACAACGTGTTTTATTGCGGGAAGGTGAGGTGGAAATGCCATGTTGAGGTAATCCCACACAGCATTTATTAAAAAATGTTTCCTTTCCCAGAAAAAATCGTGGTGATGGGCTATTGTGGGTATTCCTATTTCGGCTATAACCTCTGTCAGAGCAAGTCCCAAAGGTATGTTTAAGGGGATCGTGAGTGAGTTTTGCGGGATGAGGATATCGATATTGAATTTTTCGATGAATTTATAAAGATGATTTTTTATCTTTCGTGTAATTTCGTGAATTTTTTCAGTAATAAAACGGCCTCTAATTGTTACTCCAAAGCAGTTATGATAAATATCTTTAATATCAGGATGTCTGAAATCGGCTTCAGGGAGAATATAAGAAGATTCTGGGGGTCTGTCATTTTCCCCTGCAAAGTAAAAACATGTTAATCCTTCTTTTTCAAAGACCTCAGCCCATTTTGCTGTTTCCAGAGAAACACCATCGGTTCCGGCCAGTCGTACAGAAACAAAGCCAATATTTTTTTTGACATCGGTTGATATTAAATTCTCCATACATTATCCTTTTTTTGCTATGAAGTTTATTTTTCAGGCTCGTTTGATTCTATCAAAGGCACCTCTAATGGCTTGATTAAAGGAGTTAAAGCTTATTGGTTTGCAGAGGTGACCATCAAATCCTATTGCGCTGAGATCATCAAGGTTAAACGTGGCAAGGTGCCCTGATAGTGCATATATAATTGAGTTTTGGTTTACTTTTCTTATTTCTTTGCATAATTGTGTGCCACTTATTCCAGGCATTTTCAGATCCGTTATTATAAGTGGAAATTCTTCGGAATCCAGTATGCTTAAGGCATCATATGCATTTTCTGCAATTGTAACTTTGTATCCCATATGAGTAATAAATTTTTTAATTATTTCTCTTATATCAGTGTCGTCATCTATAAATAAAATTTTTTCTTCCATCATATTTTGCCTACACATTAAACTATTTAATAAAAAATTATAGCCTTTATTTTTAATAGATTTTCATATGAATAATTTCACTATGTTCTTTGTCAAAAGTTCTAAATCCTGCGGAATTGATTATCTAAAAATTTAATCTATAGAATAGATATTTAATGACAATTTATATGTCAATAAAAACTATTTGTTTATTGGTTTAAAATAAAAATATTTTTGTGAGCACTTGTCTGATATTCTTTTAAGGAAATTTTAAATTGATGTAATTTTTGATAATTCGGATTGTGGGTGCAGCCTGGGTGGAGAGAAATTGTATTATATCGGTTTTTTAGATATTTTATTTTGCTTGACTATTTCCGATATATTGTATAAGGGAAGTTGCTAAAGAGAGGTTACGTCTTTTATATATTATTTTTTTATTGAGTTATCAGCATGAAGCTCCAATAATGTACTTTTTTGGTATAAAGTCTTTTATGAGCCTGAATATATGAAAAACTATAACAATATATAGATTTCAATATAAATAATTTTACTACGTTATCGGTCAAAACCTCGGTTGAAGTGCTGCCCGTATGTTTCCCCCTCTATCCTTGTGAAATTAATTGTCTGAAAATCTATGCTGCTTTTTTATTGTAACTATTCAGCTGATATGTATAACCTGATTAAAATTTTGAAAAACTCATGCATAAGAGGTCGTTAAAGAACCTGATATATAAGTTTTTATAATGATATATCCGCAAATGATGCAAATGGGTTCAACTCTGATGGGTTCTTTCTTAACGCTCTTTAACACGTTCAAGAAATTTCAAAATTTTAATCAGATCATACCTTTTGCGTGTTTTAAATTAGCGCAGATGGAAAGTTACGTTTTATTTTTTAATTTTTGATTAAATTTTTTAATTATAGGAGAACAATATATGGCTTTTATCCCAACAGTTGATCCTGACAAATGTGAGGGTTGTGAGGAATGTGTAGACGTTTGTCCCGTTGATGTATTTGAAATGGAAGACGGCAAGTCTGTTCCGGTAAATGATGAAGAATGTCTTGGATGCGATAGTTGCGTTGAAGTTTGTGAACCGAACGCTATTACCGTGGAAGAGACATAGAATATAAAGTTTTATGTAATGTGCCTGGGATATTATTTCCCAGGCACGTATATTTTAAATGAGTTTGCAATTTAAGTTTTGTTTTTTCTCTATTCTGTCCCATTTATTTTTATCATTCCTCCCCATCGTGATCTTTTCCCGGTTTAGTTACATTCCTATCTCCTTGCATCTGGACATTTCCTGTGATAGCATGCCTGAATATGAAACAATATATAATAGATGAGTTACGGTTGGAAGATCATGCAAAAATAAAGGCTTTTTTTGACGAGCATTTTGATAAATCCGGTATGGGAGAAATTTATTGGGTACCATTGGACAAGGGCCTTTTTACAGATGTTCAGATTAAGCATGTTGAATGTCACCCCTTTTATTTTGCAGTGGTTCTTAAACCAGAGTCTGTAGCTTTTGAGATGCTTGTCCGTACAAAAAATTCCATTGGGTGTGACTGTATGGCATATGCCACAGCCACACAACGGGAATGGCTTATCAGGTTTGCTGATTCGATATTTGAACAACTTGAAATTATAATATAAGGAACGCAGATGAAATAAGTTGAGCAGAAATAGCGCAGGATTTTGGCCCATATACAAGGCGCATTAAAGGTTGCTATACGTATTCGGCCTTTGATGCAACGAAGTAGATGGGCCAAAAGACAAGCTATTTTGTTCAACTTATAAAATTTTCGTTCCTAAGTTACAATGTAACTATTCGGCTGATATGTATTCCTAACCGGACACTATTGACCTGTTGCGTCTCTTAAATCTGCGGTGCTGAATAGTTACGTCACAATTTTAAAATTAAATAGGGTATTATGCTTAAGATTATTCCATTGGGTGGCCTTGGTGAAATAGGCCTGAATATGATGCTTTTTGAATATGGCGATTCAATGTTTCTTATTGATGCCGGATTGATGTTTCCTGAAGACTATATGTACGGCGTGGATATTGTTATCCCTGACATAAGATATATAAAAAATCATAAGTCCAGGCTGGCCGGAATAGTTTTGACCCATGCCCATGAAGACCACATAGGTGCCCTTCCGTTTTTTCTTAAGGAGGTGCATGCTCCTGTTTTTGGAACATCTTTTACATTGGGAGTTGTACGCAATAAGCTAGAAGAGCACGGCCTTATTTCTTCTGTTGTGATGCATGAAATCAATACTGATGAGCTGCTTCGAATTGGAGCTTTTGATCTTGAATTTATCGCTGTAAATCATAGTGTCGTGGGAGGTGTTGGGGTTGCGATAAATACTCCCGAGGGGCTTATTATTCATACCGGAGATTTTAAAATCAGCAGCTCTTCCCTGCCGGGTATGATGACAGATATAAGTAAGTTTGCAAGATTTGGTAAAAAAGGTGTTCTTGCGTTATTGTCTGATTCCACAAATGTTGAAAGGCAGGGGCATACAAAAACTTCTGAAGAGGTGGCCAAAGCACTCTCCGAAATAATTTCAGATAAAGAAGGGAGGGTTATTATTGCTCTTTTTGCCTCTAATATTGGAAGGATACAGAGTATAGTCAATATTGCCACGGCAAAAGAGAGGAAAGTGGTTTTTAACGGGCGGAGTATAGAGACCAATATAAGAATTGCCCGGGATCTTGGATATATTCATGTCCCGGAAGGGCTGGAAATCAAGCTTGAGCAGATGGAAGATTATCCCGACAGAAATATTCTTATGATAATGACCGGTAGTCAGGGAGAACCCATGTCGGCTCTTGCCCGTATGGCTTCGGGTTCCCATGCGCGAACCAAAATAAAATCCGGCGACACGGTGATCCTTTCTTCTAAATTTATCCCAGGCAACGAAAAGGCTATTACCAAAATCATCAATGATCTCTACAGGCTGGGTGCGGATGTTATTTATGAAAAAATATCCTTTATTCATATTTCCGGCCATGCCTTTCAAGAAGAATTAAAGATGATGATAAATATAGTAAAACCAAAATATTTTATTCCCATACATGGAGAGTACAGGCATCTGATTTTGCATGGGCGCTTAGCTAAGGCGACCGGTATTCCTGAAGAAAATGTTTTTCTCATTGAAAATGGCCAGATACTTGAACTTGATGAAAAGGGCTGCAGGATTAATGGGCGTGTTCCTGCCGGAAGAATACTTGTGGATGGAAAGGGAGTTGGGGATATTGGCAAGAGCGTGCTGCAGGAAAGGCGTATTTTATCCAGGCATGGTATTGTAGCGGTTACAATCGCATTTGATGAAGATACCGGTTATATAGTTTACGGCCCTGATATTACATCACGGGGTTTTGTGTTTGAGCTGCAAACAGGTCATTTGTTAAGGGATGCGGAATGTGTGATTTTAGAAGTTATCGAAGAGGTCGATTTTGATACGCCTGACAGGGTTTCCAAGATACGATCAAAGGTTGTTAAAGCCTTGAAAAAATATTTTTATTTTGCCATCAGGAGGAGACCTCAAATACTTACCTTTATAATTGAGGTTTAAGGCACCCTATATACAGGGTTTCCCGCCGATATCTAAGGGCTGAAGCTTTTATGCGTAAAGAACTCTTTGGAATTATATTATTTTTTTTGTTCATGTTTATCCTTTGCAGCCTTTTGTCCTACAGTCCCCATGATCCCTCTTTAAACCATGCTGTAGCTGGAATAAAAAGCCGCAACCTGTTTGGCCTGCTGGGGTCCTATGTTTCAGATATCCTCATAGGCCTTTTTGGTTTTGGGGCCTTTTGGTTACCGGTTTTGATCCTTGTTCCCGGGATTAATTTTTTGAGCGGTAAGCCGGTTAGAAAATTTTTTTTGGTTTTTCCAGGTGCTCTCTTTCTTACTATTGCAACTGGTGCCCTTTTTTCCCTTAAGCAGAGTACTTACATTTTTTTGGGAGATGAGTTTTCGTCAGGGGGAATAACAGGGATTTCTTTAAAATTATTTCTTGTTAAGTATTCTAATTTACCAGGCGCTGTTTTTATTTTGACCCTTTTAGTCCTTGTGGGCATTAGTCTCTCCACAGGTTTTTCCTTTAAAATATTTGCTAAACGTTTTTTGAGAGGATCTGTTTTTTTTACAGGAAAAGTATCAGTCGGTTTTGCTTTTTTTTGGGAGAAGTTTAGAAAAAAAAATATTGAACAGGGAAAGGCGGTCAGGAAACAAAAAAACAAAGAAATAAAAATTAAGGATTCGGAAAAGGGGACTCCCCTGGAGAAAGAACCTGTTGGGGATAAGCCCAGGGAGGAACAGCCAGGTGCTGATTGTGGTAATGATGAGTCAGGCTTTACTCTGCCGAGCCTAGATTTGCTGGATGATGTTGAAAATAAACCTGATTCTGTTGGAGAAGAATATCTTCTAAAGCAATCTGGATTGCTTGAAAAAAAACTCGCTGATTTTGATGTCAACGGAAGGGTTGTGGCGGTTTCTCCTGGTCCTGTAATAACTACCTTTGAATATGCGCCGCCTCCAGGGGTAAAGATTAATAAAATTGTTAATCTTTCAGACGATCTGGCCCTTGCTCTTAAGGCTATTAGCATAAGAATTGTGGCCCCTATCCCTGGCAAAGCTGCCGTGGGTATTGAAATTCCCAACGATTCAAGGGAAACCGTACGGATGAAGGAAATTCTCGCCTCAAATGCTTTTAAAAAAAGAGATGCAGATCTGGCATTATGTATGGGAAAGGATATTGTCGGTACCTCAGTGGTTGTAGATCTTGCCAAAATGCCCCATCTTTTAATTGCCGGCGCCACAGGAACCGGTAAGAGTGTTGGTTTAAATGCCATGATTTGCAGTATTTTATACTTTTCAAGTCCTGATAAAGTTAAATTTATAATGGTGGATCCCAAGAGGATTGAACTGTCAATATATAATGGGATTCCCCATCTTATTACCCCCGTTGTGACAGATGTTAAAGAAGCTACAAATGCTCTTTTTTGGGCGGTTAAGGAGATGGAGAGAAGGTATGAACTTCTTGCTGAAAATCAGTGTCGTAACTTGAAGCAGTATAACAGGAAAATCAAAAAAGAAAAAAAATCATCATCCACCCAGGATATTTGCGAAGAACTCCCTTATATAATTATTGTTATTGATGAGCTTGCTGATCTTATGATGGTTGCTTCCAGGGATGTTGAGACAGCCTTAACAAGGCTTGCCCAAATGGCCAGGGCCTCCGGGATTCATTTGATACTGGCCACTCAGAGGCCTTCAGTCGATGTTCTCACCGGGATTATTAAGGCTAATTTCCCAACTCGTTTAACCTTTCAGGTTGCATCCCGTATAGATTCCAGAACAATAATCGATTCAAATGGAGCAGAGAATCTCCTTGGAAACGGGGATATGCTCCTTTTGCCTCCTGGCACAGCAAAACTGCAGCGTATACATGGGGCATATATTTCTGAAGCGGAAATTATGAGGATTACTGAATTTCTAAAGGATCAGGGGCGTCCTGAATATAATAAGATTGTTGTGGCAGCCCTTCCCGATGAAAAGGGGAATAATGATGACCAGGAATATGATGAACGATATGATGACGCTGTGGCACTTGTAACAAAGATCGGTCAGGCCTCCATATCCATGGTTCAGCGACATTTGCGGATCGGCTATAACAGGGCAGCCAGGATAATAGAAGTTATGGAACGGGAGGGTGTTGTGGGGCCGAGTGACGGCGCAAAACCTAGAAAAATTTTAGCGCGCCAATACGATAATAAAGAGGAATAAAAAAATGTGCCCAATGTTAATAGGACACATTTTTTTTGTCTGGTTTAATATTAAATTTACTTGCCTGCCGGCGGTGCGTTACTATAATTTGCCACGGTCCCGTATGGTGAATAGACTTTAAATTTTTTGAACATTTGTTGAGGCAGGTCCCTTATCGGTTTCTTCTATATCAAAAGAGACAGAATCCCCTTCGGATAGAGTCTTGAACCCAGACGTGCTTATTGCAGAGTAGTGTACAAAAATGTCACGCCCTTCTTCCTGCTCAATAAAGCCAAAGCCTTTTTTGTCGCTAAACCATTTTACTTTTCCAACTGCCAACGTTCGTACCTCCTTTAAGAAAGAATAAAAAAATATCCTAGTATCAGGATACATAGACATAATGTCGTAACATTAAATCATATGATCCCAATAGGTCAAGTAAAAAATATTTTTTTTGAAAAATAAATTGGCAGTTTTAGGTAAGATGCACCATATTTTAGTGCATAAAACTCCATAAAATCCCTGCACCTATTGCTGATCCTATAACTCCGGATGAATTGCATGCCATGGCATGCATTAGGAGAAAGTTGTGTTTATCTTCCTTGCATCCCATTACCTGAACTTCACGGGCAGAGCCTGGCACCGCAGATACCCCGGCTGCTCCCAGAAGTGGGTTTATTTTGCTTTTTAAAAAGAGATTCATGAATTTAGCAAAAAGAATTCCTGATCCTGTGGCTATGCTGAAAGCTACAGCTCCCAGAATAAAAATAAAAATAGATTGTTTGTTTAAAAATACATCTCCCTGGGTACTGGCGCCCACCAGAGTGCCAAGAGCAATAGTGGCAGTATTTATTACGGCGGTACGTGCTGTCTCGGCCAATCGTTCTGTGACACCGCATTCTTTGAAAAAATTTCCTAAAAAAAGAGGACCCAAAAGAGGCAAAGATGCCGGCGCGAGGAAACAGCATAGCAAAAATGCGGCTATTGGAAAAATTATTTTTTCTTTTTGTGAAACAATGCGAAGCTGCTCCATTCTTATGAGTCGTTCTTTACGAGTTGTAAGAAGCCTCATTATCGGGGGCTGGATCACAGGAATTAAAGCCATATATGAGTATGCTGCAATGGCAACAGAACCAATGAGATGGGGAGCCAGCCGTGCGGTGAGGAATATCGAGGTTGGTCCGTCTGCGCCGCCTATAATTGCCACTGACGCGGCTTCTTTAGGAGTAAAACCGAAGGCAAGGGCTCCAAGGAGAGTAAAAAATATTCCCAGCTGAGCTGCAGCACCCAACAGCATTAATACAGGGCGGGCAAGCAGAGATGAAAAATCGGTCATTGCCCCCAGACCCAAAAAGATTATGGATGGATAAATACCCGATGTAACGCCGAAATAGAGGTAGTGAAGCACACTGTTGTCTTCATAAATTCCAAGTCCAAATCCCTGAAAAACCGGGATATTTCCAAGTAATACTCCGAATCCTATGGGGGCAAGTAAAAGTGGTTCATAATTTTTTGCAACTGCCAAATATATCAATACAAAAGCTATGAGGATCATGATTATATTCCGATAATCAACAAGTGCATAGCCGGTATTTGACAAAAACTGAATTAATAGATCGATCATTGTCTATTTTTTACTCCTGAAGGTTAAGTGTTTGTTTTTTCCTTTTGTGTTATTTTTTCAATAAATAATATGATTTTGTGAAGTTGAGCTATTGCAAAAGAGAGTAAAGAAAGACCTGCAAAAACGATAAGTCCTCCTGTAATGGCCATAGCCCATCCATTATGCGCTGTTATGTTTTCTATCCCTGTTGTTATATGTTCTATCCCTAACAAGTGTTACCTCCAAAAGCTTTAAGTTAAATTTAAATAAAGTATAATGATAATTATTCAGCTAATATGTCCGGCAACAGGTATAATCTGATTAAACCATGAAAAACTCACGCATAAGAGGTATAGATGTTCATATAAATAATTTCACTGCGTTATCGGTCATCGGAGTATTACAATACGCCTTTCGCCCTCTGGCCTTGTGAAATTTATTATCTGAAAATCTAATAGTAAGAAAGAATCTGTTAAAAATATAAGCTTGCGTAGTAGTATACCAGAAAAGAACGTCAATAAGGAACGAGGACGAAATAACTTGGTGTTTTAAGCGTCGATCCATCCTGCCTGACTGCGTTACAAACGCGTAGCAATATCTTGATATTCCTACACTTTTGCGCCTTGCCAGGCAGGCGCCTCAACACTTAAAATTGCGAATTTATTTCGTCCCCGTTCCTAAGTTCAGTCCTGATGGATTCTTTCTTAACGCTCTCTAATCCGTTCAAACAATTTCAAAGTTTTAACCAAATCATACCTGCTGCCTATCTTGAATCAGCGATGCTGAATGGTTACGTATAATGATATAAAACAGTTTGTTGATATTGCCAGATAAATTTTATGGATGGAGTTTATTTTTAATAGTTAACCAATGTTATATATTCTATTTTCCTTTTATGTTCAATAAAATATTTACCAAAATCAGTCCGACTTGACATTTTAATTTGATATATTATTATCAAATACGGTCAAAGCGAGAGCCAATCCCAATTTTTAAATGAGTTCCAATTATGCAGCAGGTAATTTACATATTTTATTTGCGGAGTTTAATCTGTTGAAACAAAAGAGTAAGCAAACAAAAAAAATCAGAAGATCTCTTATAATATTTTTAGTTACTTTTTTCGGTTTATTCATTGTTTTTATTTTTTATGTGGCCTTTTTGGCTAAAACGGTGATTAACAGGTGCCAGGGGGCTATATGGGATATCCCTTCCAGGGTTTATTCCGCGCCAATGCAGGTTTATTCGGGGATTGATCTTGCCGGGGCAGGTTTTTATGAACGTTTGAAAAAACTGGGTTACCGCAAAATAAAAAGGATCCCTGAAATTCCAGGTCGTTTTTTTGTGGATTCAGAACTGATTTATCTTTATCAAAGGAGCATTGAGTATCCTTTTGCCATGGATTCCAGGCTGATCAAGATGTTTTGCAGAAAAAGGAAAGTCATAAAAATTCTGAATGAATCTTCAGGAAAGATTTTAACCCGTTTATCCCTCGAACCTGTGGAATTAGCTGCTTTTTATGGAAAAAAACGTGAGGAAAGATACCTGGTTAATTTATCCCAGGTTCCAAAACATTTTATTGATGCTGTTTTGTCCATGGAAGACCGTCGATTTTATGAACATGGAGGACTTGATTTAAGGGGTATTTTAAGGGCTCTTTACAGAAATTTTGTTGCCGGAGGCGTGAAAGAGGGTGGATCAACAATTACGCAGCAGTTGATTAAAAATATTTTTTTAACTCCTGAACGTACAATCTGGCGAAAGGTTAATGAAGCCATTATTTCCCTGATTGTTGAATTCACCTACTCCAAGGATAAAATTCTGGAAATTTATTTAAATGAAGTATATCTGGGTCAGAAAGGATCCGTTGAGATCCATGGGATTGGAGAGGCTGCCAGGTTCTATTTTGGCCGTTCTGTGGAAAATCTCGACCTGGATCAGTCTGCCATTCTTGCTGGTTTAATTAAAGCTCCCAACAGATATTCCCCCTATAAAAATCCTGCTTTTGCCGTTACCAGGCGGAATCTTGTTCTTAAAACCCTCCTTACCCTTAAAAAGATCACACCTTCCCAGTATGAGGAGGCTGTAAAGGTTCCCGTTAATACGGAAAAATATTTTTACGGAAAGGTGTCAGCTCCCTATTTTGTCGATTATGCGGTGAATCAGATCCGGGACATTTATCCCAGGGATGCCCTTGGATCTCTTGGCCTTTCCCTGTTTACTACTTTGGATGTGGAAATTCAGGCATGGACGAGAAATGCTGTTAAATCAGGCCTTAAAAAACTTGAGGCTGAATCCTGTAATAGATTGAAAAAGGGGAGTCTCCAGGCAGCTGCTCTTGTTCTGGAACCGGCTACAGGAAGGATACTTGCCATGGTGGGGGGGCGGGATTATTCAAAAAGCCAGTTTAACAGGGCGGCTCATGCGATGAGACAACCCGGATCTTTGATAAAGCCGCTGGTTTATGCAGCAGCATTAAAAAAGGGGTATAATGAGGCGACCCTTGTCAGAGATGCTCCTGTTAGTATTAAAAATGCGGATGGTTCTTTATGGTCTCCATCAAATTTTGCAGGTAAATATTATGGTAATGTCCCATTGATTAAATCCCTTGCATTTTCACTTAATGCTGCTACAGTAAAATTAACTCAGGAGATCGGTTTTGACTCTGTATACCGTTTGGGAGCTGAAATGGGGCTTCCTGACAGGATTCCTTTTATCCCGTCATTTGTGCTTGGAGCCTGTGAAATGACTCCCCTGGAGATGGCACATTTTTATTCTATTTTCGCAGGTTCAGGTTTTTCTTCTCAGATTCTTTCCATACGGAGTCTCTTTGATTCTAAAGGGACAAGGCTTCCAATGAAAAGGATGAGTATTAAGGAGGTTCTTTCCCCTGGTCTCTGCCTGGTTGTAACTGATATGCTGAAGTGTGCAACTTTGTACGGTACAGGAAAAAAGCTTGCAGATTACGGCCTGGCTGGTGTTCCCGGAAAAACAGGAACAAGTAATAATGGGCGGGATGCCTGGTTTGCTGGTTATCATAATGGATACTTGGCTGTGGTATGGGTGGGTATGGATGATAACAGACCTGCTCCCATTACAGGGAGTAAGGCTGCGCTTCCCATATGGGGCGAGATTATGAAAAGAATTTCTACAAATCGTCCTTCAAGGGGAGGCTTAGGGGCAGTTAAGCTGTTTAAAAAGCGGATATGTATTGATTCAGGGGGAGTTGCCTCTTCTGCATGCCCCAGTCCATGGGATTCTGTTTTTATCCATAAGTATGAAGCAGATGCTTTGGGCCTATGCCCTGTTCATAAAAAGAAAAAAAAATGGCTCTGGAGATGATTTGTGTCTGGAAATATATTATCCTTATTGGTGTTGATTGTCTGTTTTTCCTCCATTATGACCGGGTGTGCCATGCATGGGGAGATTTCCCGCAAACTCCCTCCTCCTGAGAATGTTTATCTGCATCCTTCACCGCCTCCCCGGGGACCAGGGGAGGAGACAATTGAAAATCTGCTGATTTCAGGGAAGAACTATTTGAAAAAAGGGGAGATAGAAAGAGCCCTTGATATTTTTGAAGATCTTTATTCGATGGAGCCGGAAAATCCCTGGGTTGTATATTATTTGAGCAGATCCTGGTCGAAAAAAGGGGATTTTGAGACTGCAAGGGGCTTTGCAGCACGGGCAAGGTGGCTTTTTTCCCAGGACAGGGAAAAATGCCGAATGGCGATGGAACAGGAAGCTCTCTGCTTAAAAGCTCTTGGCCTTACTCTGGAAGCTGATGAATTGCTGAGATAAAGTGAATAATTTTCAGCAGTGTTCGGTTAGAATTTTGCGTGAGGGGGAGTTTAATTGTTTTTGTAGCGTATTATTTAATAAATGAGGTATAAAGAGGGCAGTCATCTTACCAGCGTAGGGTACGGCAAGGTACTTTTTACCCGGCTCGGCAATGGATTCCACAGATGTTAGAGTTGAAATTATTTATGTGACGGTCTATACTCCCAAGGTGGGTGGGGGAACGGGGAAAATTCTTGACTTATTCCCGTAAATATTTTATATAAAACATTTATAATTTTTTCTTATAGTTATACTGCTTCTGATATTAGAAAATTCTCTTTAAGAGACAATTATAGAGTTTAAGATAAATGATAATGCAAAGGTTCTGGAGTTTGCTATGGTTATTGGCGAAGGGCCTATGTTTGTGGCATATGCAAAGGAGATGACTGAGCATACAAAAAAACTTGGTCCAAATCCATTAAAACAGTCAAGATAATAAATGTAGATATAATTGAAAAAGGATTTATTATGGGTGAGGCGGCAATAAAACTCGGAGGAAAGAAAAAGAGTATATTTTTAGATAAGGTTAAAGAGATTCTGCCCGAAGGAGGAAATCTTAATCTTTGTTTAACATGCGGGGTTTGTTCTTCAGGATGCCCTGCAACAGGCCTTGAGGGAATGGACCCAAGGAAATTTTTGCGCATGGCGGCCTTGGGGATGGATGAAGAATTAATAAACCATGATTGGATCTGGATGTGTACCATGTGCCAGAGATGTATACATGTGTGTCCCATGCAGATCGATATTCCTCAGCTGGTTTATAATGCAAGGATGCAGGTGCCAAGGGAAGAACGTCCCAAGGGTATACTCGGATCATGTGATATGGCCTTAAGAAATGACAGCTGCAGTGCAATGGGTACATCTCCTGAAGATTTTGCTTTTGTTGTGGAGGATGTTTTAGAAGAGTACAGGGAAGCACAGCCGGAGTTTAAGGATATGGAAGCTCCCGTAGATAAAAAGGGGGCCGAATTTTTTCTTAATCAGAATTCAAGAGAGCCTGTAACAGAACCTGATGAGATGGTTCCCCTGTGGAAAATTCTCCATCTTGCCGGTGTAAACTGGACCTACGGAAGTAAAGGATGGGGCGGAGAAAATTACTGCATGTTTATGTCTGATAATGATGGATGGGAAAAGATTGTCAGAACCTCGGCAAATCAGGCCGATGATCTGGGGTGCAAAACGTATCTTAACACCGAATGAGGACATGTAACATTTGCAGTCCGGGCCGGACTTAAAAAATTTAATATTGAACATGATTTTGAAATAAAAAATATATATGAGTATTATGCAAGGTGGATTAGGGAGGGTAAACTGAAACCAAGTTCAGACTGGAACAAGGAGCTCGGTATAAAATTTACTGCCCAGGACCCCTGCCAGATAGTACGGAAAAGCTATGGAGATCAGATAGCTATGGATTTTCGTTATGCAATTAAAGCTGTTGTTGGCGAAGAAAATTTTGTGGATATGCAGCCTAATATGTCTAATAATTACTGCTGCGGCGGAGGCGGAGGTTTTCTCCAGTCAGGATTTAAAGATCAGCGTTTGGCATACGGAAAATTAAAAGACGATCAGATAAAGGCCACAGGAGCTGATTATTGTATTGCAGGATGTCATAACTGCCATGCCCAGATCCATGAATTAAGCGAACATTACGGTGGTGACTATCCAGTTGTACATTTTTGGACACTACTTGCACTTTCACTGGGTGTACTCGGGCCTAACGAACGTGAATACCTTGGAGATGATTTAAGGGATGTTAATGTTTTTCATCCTGAGACAGCCATGTAATTTACGTTTTATTGAAACTGGATTCCCGCACAGCGGGAATCCAGAGATTAAAAGAATCTTGGAAATTTTTAAAAATTTAACCTAATTTTTTTAGCCTTTCTTCCATCTCATTGACAATTCTGCAAAAATCCTTACCCATGTTGGAAGCCAGGGTAACAAAAGCAAGTCTCTCTTTTTCAAGCCCTATAACATCCAGCTTGCTTTGCGCCTCTGCAACTCTCCAGCCTGCAAAAATATTTCCTTTTTCTGATTTGCAGTTTCCGGTGTGACAGGTCATTACAAGTACGCCGTCAGCCCCTTGTGCAAATGAGCTCATAATAAAATCAAGGTCTATTTTCCCTGCGCAGGGTACTTTGATGATATTAAGCCCTTCGGGAATCTGCATCTTAAATGATTCAGCCATCAGGCCTGCTTCATAAGCCGAGTTTTCGCAGCAAAAAGCAATTATATTCGGTTTTGAAGCTGCTGATTCTGTTTTTGCTTTAATTTCATCTGAAATAAAAGAATCATTACATCCGCCCAATTGAATAGCATTCATTGGGCATTCACTGGCACATATCCCGCAGCCCTGACATGCAATTGGAGATATAACAGCTTTGTCTCCCTCCCAGAATATGGCTCCGTGGGGACAGCATCTGTAGCAAGTCAGGCATATTGTGCATTTTTCTGCGTCTATAACCGCTTTGTCCGCAGGTATTTTTTTTGTACCATTTCCCAGGAATTTTTTTATTTCCAGCACTACATTATCAACGTCCACCCAGGCATTTGCCAGATTGCAGACTCTGCGGCTTAAACCTGCGACAAAGATTCCTTCCCTGTTTGTCCGTACAGGAAACATGTGAACATTCTCTTTCTGGAGAAAATCCTGTGAATCAAGATCAATCCTGAGAAGTTCTGCAAGCTTTTTGTTTATTGGGTCAGCAGTTATTTGTTCCTCAATAACGATCAAATCATGCTCAGCCTCCAGCCTATTTCTCAGCACAGGATCAATAAAGGTAACTTTTATTTTTCCATCTGTTTCGGTTATTTCAGGAGTATCCGTCAGTTTAAAGTATATTGCGCCTTTATCTCTTCCTTCTTTGCAGAGCCTTTCCAGGCCGCTGGATGCCACTTTAATATTATTAATATATACAAAAACAGTGCACCCGGTAATTTTTTCCATGGCAAGAACGCTGTTTAAAACCCGCTGTGTAACTATGGGGTTTCCTTCCTGGGCAAAGCCTGCAAGAATGGCAATGTTTTTCCCTTTAATTTTTTCCTTATCTGATGCAAGTATGGATTCTATTTGTGATTGTGATAATATTTTGTCAGAAAGCGAAAGGCCGTATTCTCCATCAAGAACCTTTATAGAAGAATCTGTAGCAACTACAATGGAGCCGACTTTTTTTTCAAAAAGTTCATCTTTTTTCAAAAGCCATATACTGTAATCTCCAGGGGTTCCCGCTGAACTGACAATGTTTGTACCGGTAAAAACATCAATATTGCTGTCAGAGGCTGCTTTTTTGATTAAATCCCGGAGATCCTGATCCTCAGAATTTTTTAAGCCAAGCTCGGTCCCTTTTTCAGCAAGAATAACCTTGTATCCTGATGAAGCTATTTCACAGGCAGATTTAACTCCTGTTAATCCTCCACCTATAACCAGTACATCAGTGTTGATGCTTATTTCGTTTATATCTGTATCTGTTTTATATGTCATTGTATAGGTTCCTTCCCCTCCAAATAATTTAGCACTTCACAGGCAGCCTGGCCTGCATTTGCCATGGAGTCTGCAATATTTTTTGGACCTCCGGCAGTTCCTGCAACGAAAATGCCTCTGTTCGAGGTGGAGGACTTGCTGAGTTTATTATCGTTTGATATAAAACCATCTTTATCAAGTGCAACATCAAAAATTTTTGATAATTTATTATTGTCCTCTCCGGGTGTGATCCCTATGGATAATACAACAAGATCAAACTCCTCGATTATGGCGGAACCATCATTGTCGTTTAAATATCGTATTTTAACTCTATTATTTTCAACAGGAATGATATCTATTGGAATATTTCTGATGAATTCTATGTCTGATTTACATTTTTCATAAAATATTGGGAATTTATTTCCAGTATTTTGGATATCCATGTAAAACATGAAAATTTTAGTTTCAGGCTCCTGGTTTTTAAGAACTTCAGCCATTCTTAGTGCATAAGGACAGCATACCTGTGAACACCAGAGGTTTCCCAGCCTTTCATCCCTGCTCCCCACACATTGGATAAAAGCAATTTTTTCAGGTTTTTTGCCGTCCGACGGCCTTGGTGCGCAGCCATTTTGCCTTAAAGCCTCCTCAAGATCCATGCCTGAAATAACATTATCAAATTTATTATAGCCGTAAGTTCCTTCTATTTCAGGATCAAAAGGTTGAAAACCAGCAGCAAGAATTACAGCATCAACATCAAGATTTTCTGATGAGCCTTTTTTATCAAGGGAAATAGCCCCTTCGGGACATATATCTTTACAAAAATCTTTGATAAGGGAAATCTTTTCTTCCAAAATTCCGTAAAGAGGAGAGTTGTTTTTTGAAAATCCCTGTAGAATTGCACCCTGTTCAGGGCATTTTTCAAAACATGCACCGCAATTTGTACAAAGCCTGGAATCTATGTATTCAGGAGATTTATTCAGGCTGATTTGAAAATTACCGTTACGATTTATAGCTTCTATTTCTGTGGATAAATGGATATTGATTTCAGGTTCATTTACCACGTTTTTCAGCATTTTTTCAGCCGAGCAGGCACTGCATTGCTGGCATTCTTCCGTTGCCTTGCAGCAAAGTTTAACTGCATGTCCGCCTAAAAAACAGGTCTTCTCCACTATATGAACATCAACGTTCATTTTGGATAATTCCCAGGCAGCAGTAAGGCCTGCAATACCGCCTCCCACAACCATGACCTTTTTTTTCAGTTCTATATTCAATTTAAAAACTCCTTATTTAAAAATTATAGCTCTGGCCTTGGCAGCACTTTAGCCCTTTCTGCAATCTCTGGGACTTTGTGCTCCCATTCAATCGCCATTAGATGAACTCCGGCCACACCCTTCATCTCTTTGAATTCTTCGATCTGTTCGCAGGCAATCTGAATACCTTCATCTGCCACCTTCTTTTTTTCCACTCCCTGGAGGCGTTTTATTATTTCATCGGGTACATCCATGCCTGGAACTTTATTTTTCATATACTTTGCCATACCTATACTTTTCATAGGTGTTACACCGGGCAGTATATATACCTTTTCAGTCAATCCCATATCGTTTGCCTGTTTTATCCATTCCCGCATTCTTTCCATGTTAAAAACACACTGGGTCTGGATAAAGTCAGCCCCTGCCTGCACTTTTTTTGCAAGACGAAATACCCTCCATTCAAATGGGTCTGCAAAAGGATTTGCAGCAGCTCCTATGAACATTTTTGGAGGATCATCAATATCAGCGCCTCCTAAAAATTTGCCTTCATCCCTCATTTTTTTAACCATTCCAAGGAGTTGTATTGAATCTATGTCAAATACGCCTTTTGCCTGTGGATGATCTCCGAATTGCTGATGGTCTCCTGACAGGCATAGAATATTTTTAAGCCCATGGGCATATGCTCCGAGAATATCAGCCTGCATGGCAAGGCGGTTTCTGTCGCGGCAAACCATTTGATAATTAGGTTCAATCCCCATCTCCTTAACAAATAAAGCTGCTCCCCAACTGGACATTCTGACCATTGCAGTCTGGTTATCAGTTATATTGGCCATGTCGACCATCCCTTTAAGGTGACGGGCCTTTTCCTTGAGAGCTTCTACATTTGCTCCACGGGGGGGCCCCACTTCTCCTGTAAAGGCAAAGTGTCCGGCTTTTAAAATTTTTTCAAGATTACTGCCTGATTTCATATCTGTATTTCCTTTAAAATAATTGTTGTTTAGAATATATGCTTTTTTTAAAATTTATTTTATTGATTATGCAAGTATGTGTTCTTTATAGGCAGGCTGCATAATTGTGCGGGGTTTCTGGTTGCGCCAGTCGGTGGGAGGGCAAATTTCTATTATGTTACCAAGCCTGTTTTGACTTGCCAGTCTTTCATAAATTTTAAACCATGCACAGGGCTGGTCAGAATCAATTTCGCAACTTCCTGAGTTTGTGCCGCCGCAGGGCCCGTTAAACAGAGTCTTTGCGCACATAGTAACTGGACAGATCCCTGCAGTCATACCAAGAACGCAGCTGCCGCATGCACGACATTTTTCTTCGTACCATCCCACGTCTTTGTTAACACCTATAAAAGATGTGTCAACAGCCGGGAAAACAGGAATATCAGGAAATCTTTCTGCTAAAAACTGTATGCCTGCTCCGCATGCCATGGAGAGCAATGCATCATATTCGTCAACCATGGCGTCGAGTTCAGATAAAAACTCCATGTCACATTGACGTTCAACAGTGAAAGCACCTGTAATAATAGGGTCTTTATCAATTTTCCGAGCTATTATCAGCTCGGAATTTAAAATTTCCACTTCTTTTTCCCCACCCGCTAGACAAACGGCTACACAAGTTCCGCAGCCAACTGTAAGAACTTTTTTATAATCCTTTAACATCTCTTTTATTTCATTAAAGGGTTTTCTTTCGGCAATAATCATGAAACCTCCTAAGTTAATTTTTTTACGAAATATTCCATTTCGTCTGATTTTAAAGCATAAGGCTTAATCTTGAAACACAAAAAGTCATTGGCGACTTTAAAATTTCAGATTTCTTGAATTTACATGAAATTAAATATTTTTTAAAGTTATCTGTTTGCGGTTACTAAAAATGATTTGTAACCATAAATTGCCAGATCATAAATTCCACGTAAGGGTTCGTTCAAAAATAAATTAGCAATTTTAAGTGTTGAGTCGCCTGGCTGGCAAGGCGCGAAAGCTTAGGAATATCAAGATATTTCTGAGCTTTCGGAACGCAGTCAGACAGAATGAATCGGCGCTTAAAATGTAAAGTTATTTTTGAGCGAGCCCTAAGTATTCAGTTGATACGTATAGCTTCAGGTATAATCTGATTAAATTATGAAAAACTCACATATAAGAGGTTGTAAAGAAAGAACCTGTTAAAAATATAAATTTGTAAAAAAGTATACCAGAAAATGATATAGCCAGGTTCAGCCCTGATGGGTTCTTTCTTAACACGTTTAAACAGTTTCAAAGATTTAATCAGATCACACCTGAAGCGTGTATGTACTCACTATCTTTTAACTAACAGAACAATTACGAAATAAATATATAAATATGTCAAATAGAAAATTGTATGTCAAGATAGAAAATAAACATGGGGGGGGATTTGATACAAGATATTGGTCTTCTTGCAGGAGATAAAAACAGGAGTTCAATGTGAGAATGGTTTGAGGCTATAGTATGTGAACAGATTGAGTAATTCAAGGATATGAAAGGTGTAGCAGGTGTGCATCTGATAGCTATTGAGCGGGAAGGGCTAAGGAACGAAAATTTTATAAGTTGAACGAAACAGCTTGTCTTTTGGCCCATCTACTTCGTTGCATCAAAGGCCGAATACGTATGGTAGGCAACCTTTAATGCGCCTTGTATATGGGCCAAAATCCTGCGCTGTTTCTGCTCAATTTATTTCATCTCTGTTCCTAATGCATTTTTTTGGAGGTCGTAAAGAAAGAACCTGCTACAAATATAAGCTTGCGTAATAGTATATCAGAAAAAGATACAACCAGGTTCAGTCCTGATGGGTTCTTTCTTCACGACTTATAGGAGGCTGTCCGAGAATAGCAATTGTTTTAATCAGATCATACCTGAAGCCTGCTTAAAATCAGCGATGCTGAATAGTTGCGATTAAACTTTAAAACAGCAGGCTAGAATGCATATTTTGCCCAGCAACGTATGGTATTCAGGTTGTCATGGGGATTATCATTTGTCCATGCGCCACTATAATGGTCTGAATTTATATATGAACCAAAAAGGGTGAGGTTATTATTTACAGAGTATTTTGTCATTAATTCAAATGATTCTGCATTTTTATGGGGTACGGCTGTTGTTTTGCTGCCGTGATGATAATGGGCATAACTTGCGGTTATTTTGAGCCCTTTTAACGGTTTGACGGTTACAACACCTTTAAAGGAATCTGTATCTGCTGCGCCGGCTATATCACCATCACCCGAAAGAGTCGCCGTGTAAAGAGGAGTCTTTATGCCATTGTCGGATAATTTAGCTATTCTTTCTGTGCCTCTGTCGGTGGTGCAGGCTGCTGCAGTCAGTTCAAAGAGTCCCATGTCTGCTGATATTTTCCCACCAAAAGCCTGTGTTTCATCTGCGCCCGATTCATCAGGATCAATGATAATATACTGGGCAGCAAGATTAAACATGGAAATTTTGGTGTTTGCATCAAGGTAGACACCTTCTTTATTATGATGGTCATCAACATAATAATAGTAGGCTGATAATTTAGTGTTGGGAAGAGCTTTATTAACCGCGCCTACCATAACGATTCCATCTTCGGCTATATCCTCAAACCTTTCGCTTTTCAGGCTTCTTTCATTTGTTACATAACCGATTGTGATTGTTGTATCTTTGATATCTTTATTCTCGAGCATACAGGCCTCAAAATTCACCGGCCACAGTGCCCATTCATCGCTGTTTATAAGGGGAGATTTAATATTTTGTCTTCCGACCCTGGCTATGGTGTTGCATAATTTATAGGAAAGATAAGCTTCCCCGAGCCATGACCAGGTTTCATTTTCAGGAACACCATGGATGCTTTTATCGGCAAAATGGCCATATGCATTTAAATCATCAATGGCATAAAATGTGGTTCCTGCTTTGAATCCGTAAAAGGAACCGGTAACATAACCAAGCTTTACGCCGGCATCAAAAAAGGTGTTTTCTTTTTCAAATATATTTTCATTATTGGCACCATGATCATTTGTCTGGTACCATAATTTTACTTCACCACTTGTTTTGCCGTTTTTTATGGCATCCGTCAGGCTTTCATCTGCAAAAGTCATGGTAAGGCCTGTGCAGAAAAATGCAATGAAAGCAGATAATAGAATAATTGGTTTGCTGAACCTCATTTACCCTCCTTTGTTTAAAGAACAATTCATTATAGCCTAAAATTATGTTCAGATGAAAATTATTGATAGTCTCTCTTAAAATTTTTTGTAACTATTCAGCGAATATGTACGGCAACAGGTATAATTTGATTAAACCATGAAAACCTACAGATAAGATGTCGTAAAAAAAGAATCTGTTAAAAATATTAACTTGCGTAATAGTATGCCGGAAAATGACATCAATAAATTTAGCCCTGATGGATTTTTTCTTAACGCTCTCTAATCCGTTCAAACAATTTCAAAGTTTTAATCAGATCATACCTGCTGCCTATTTTAAATCAGCGACGCTGAAGAGTTATTTTTTTTGCATAAAAGG
>Ga0190313_1000390_pt1 | contig 26402 bp, 36 predicted proteins | sample 4870071011_MG_FD_169989 | JGI IMG/M metagenome (GOLD analysis project Ga0190313, IMG submission 169989) | Hydrothermal vent sediment bacterial communities from Southern Trench, Guaymas Basin, Mexico - 4870-07-10-11_MG | ecosystem: Environmental > Aquatic > Marine > Hydrothermal vents > Sediment ... | reverse complement strand
GTATATACCATGACATATGTCATGGTATATACTATATCTTGGTATAGTTTAGGTGATGGTGATGTGTATAGTGTTTTTGATGTTCTCTTTGTTGAGAATGTGTATAGTGTATGTGTTGTTCTTTTTGGTGAGAATGAGGTTAGTGTATGTGTTGGGGGGTGGGTTGGTGTTTGTGGTGGCTTAATGGGTGTTACTGTGTGTGGGTGCTGAGTAAGTAGTGGTGCTGGCTGGAGTTACTGCTTAGGGCTTAGGGTTAGTGCTGGCTGGGGAGTGAGTGCTTAAGCCAGAGCTAATACCAGAGCTAGAACTAGCTAAAAGAGTAACTGTAGGTAGGGCTTAAGAGCTTGCTTTAAGCGTAGATATAGCTATAGCCCAAGAAGTAACTGTAGGGCCCACCCAAGAGTGAGTACTAGAACTGACTCAAGCAGTAACTACATATACAGCTTAAGACTTAAGGAGGTAGTACATACCCCAACCCAAGAGAAGCAGTAAGCCCCCAGCAAAGACATACAGTATGCAGATGCATGGGTAATGCAGGTAGGGAGGAGAGAAAAGCAGGTGCACCACAGGTACACCCACAGCTGTGCACAAAAAACAAAAAAATCATTATCCACTTAGCATATCCTCTACCCTTTCTTGGAGTGGGTACCAGAATATCACAACTGTTATTACTCCTATGAAGAACCCTATTAAGAAGTCATATTCTTCATGTTCTATGTTAAGTAGCTCTAGTATTCCATAAGTTAGTAAACAGAATACCGTAGCAATTGCAATACACAGTAATGTAGCGATTACGATACTTAAGGCATAGCATAGACTACTCCTCATCAAACCACCCCCTACATCCCAGCTTACGCTTTATTGTTTCAAGGAGTTCTTGCTCGTAGGCTTCCTGTAATACAAAGCATAAAGAGAGCCCATAGGCTATGATAACACCTACTCCTGATTTGAGTAGGATGAACACTGATGAGGGAATGGCAAGAATTGCTGTAAGAGTTATTAGCCATAGTATTACTGCAATTGAGCACCTACTTAATCGTTTCCTTAGCTCATACGCTATAGTCAATACTAAGGAGAGAATGAGATGTCCTATCATGAAATCTCTAAGGTGTGTTAGGAGTCCTACTGCATGGAGGATAAGTATTGCTAGTGGATAGAATATTAGTGAAAGACCTAGCATCATAACCATACGGAAATAGAAGTCACTACCATTTTTGTAGAACCTAATGTAGAGATACCAGAACATAGCAATGAATAAAAAGTATAATATTATTACTTGAAGCTTAAGGTCAATCATATCCATACTCACCTCAGAATGGCTCGGTCTCTAACTTAACGGCTATTACTCTTTCAAATCTCACAAACTCATGTATCTTTATGGTGCCATCAGCGTATGTTGTCATGGTTCTTGCTTCCTTGAACTCATTAACTATCTGCTTAGCCTCATCTATAGACCTCACTTGAGCCACCTGCTTCATCCTAGCAAAGAGCACCACCATCTTTAGCTTCCTTGCCTCCTCCACAAGCTTAGCTATGAAGGATAGCGGTAGGACAGCCACTATTACCTTAGCACCATACTTCCTAGCTATCTCAATCACGTATTCAGCCGAAGGCACTATACCGTTCACCTGAATTATGCGTACCTTACCGAGCTTCATCCTCAAAGCGTTAATCTGAGTCTTCAGCGGGTAGTGTCTAGAGACCCAGAGAACCACAGTTGAGCCCTCCCCATCATCATATATCTTCCTTATCTCAATTGAGCCCATATTGCGTACCCCCAATAATGTATGTCCTCTCACGCAATAAAAGTATTGCAGGCGTGCATATATGGAATATAAGGTATATATGCAGTACTGAGAACCTTACTTGGTGACTTCAAGCCAGGGTACCTCTCTCAAGATTGGGTGGTTTGATCCGCATGGATGTAGAAAGCCTTCTTCCCCCAGTAATTCTCCATGATCTGATGTTATGACTATCCTCCTATGGGGTAGTTTCTTAATTAGTTGTTCTACATACTTTAATACTAGCTTAAGATTCCCTTCGTAGGCTTTCCTTAATGTCTTCACACTTATCTCTCCCTTCTTAACCATTTCAGCTATTTTCTCATCTGCTAGTGGTGGGGTTCTAAAACCTGTGAGTGTTAGTCTTGGTTGACCGATCCAGGGGCCGTGAGGTTGTAGGTAATGGATTATCATCTTTTTATCCATGTGTTTAAGGACAGCTATGTTGACATTCCAAGGAGGTACGGTACCTAAATCATCCCTCCATCCCCAATCCCACACATCAATTACCTTCTTGAAGTGCTTAGTAGCGTTAAAGCCGAACACGTCAGTCTTGGAGTTCACCATTGGGTTTGCGGATATGTATGTCAAGTCATAGTATTTGGTGAATACTGCTTTAAGCCAGTCTATCGTGCATGACCCTGGAGACCTAACCATTATCAGTCTCCCTTTGATCGTGTTTAGCCTGACAAAGTAGTCATACCTACATGCATCCAAAACAATCAGGACATCCCAATCCATCCTCTCTATTAAGGTCTTCTGATCCATTAGTAATCCCATATAATCACTTCTTTGAAGTCCTTTAAAGTGTGTCAAGATCTTCTGGCTGTGCATATATACCTTATATGTTATTAATACGCCCACTCCTTTCTCTTATGGTGTAATTTAGGCCTAAATTCCATCATGAGAGAACATCAGTAGCCATCACCACAGCTGTGTAAACTTTTTAAACCCTCGCACATCATATATATTGGGGTTACCCAATGGATGAGGAGATTAGGAGGATTATTGAAAGAATTGAGAGGGAGGATAGGGAGGTTGAAGAGGAGGTTAGGAGGATTATTGCTAAGGTTGAGGAGGATGATAGAAGGGTTGAGGAAGAGGTTAGGGAGATCATTAGGGAGATTGATGAGGATGAGAGGAGGACTGAGGAAGAGGTTAGGAGGATTATTGAAAGAATTGAGAGGGAGGATTAAACCTTAACTTTATTTTTTCACACAGCTGGGTAAACTTTTTAAGCTCAGCCATGAATATATATTGGGGATCCCCGAGTGAGTAGGCACACAACCCAAACCCAAACCCCGTCTCAAACTCAAACCAAGTTTTTAGTTGTTAGTTTTGAAATTAAGACTGCACGTGATGATTTATCTGTGGTTCACATATATACCTCTCCAAAGGTCTCTGAGTTCAAAGTAAAGGATGAAGTCAGGAAGTACATCTGGTGCAAGGACATAATAATTGGTAGATACGAGGGGTTCAAGAAAGCATTACCTGAAGGTGAGGTTGTCGGTATCTATGTTATGGCTAGAGAATCAAGAAAGCACTCCAAGGAAGTCATGGTAATAGGGAGGGTTGAGGAGGGAAAAACGTTTGATCATAAGTACGTGAAGATAAATAACATAAACGTATTGAAGGAAATAAACCTAAATAACCTTGAGGAAATTAGGGCTGAAATTTTAAATGCTGGATTTTCAACGACAAAGAGGGATTACTTTAAGGAGCTAAACAATATTGCAGGTTACTACATAATGAAAGCTAAAGAAGATATGAAGGAGGAGGAAGAAGAAAAGTCAGTCTTCTCGGAAACCGTAGCGAAGTTAGAGAAGCTAGCAAAAGAGCTTGAGGAGGAAGAAGAGGAGAAAGAAGAGAAGGTTGAGGTAACTAAGGAGGATATTTATGAGTACTTAAGGACTAAGGGATTAGTACCTGTTAAGCTAGTGACGTTTGACTTACCTACTGAGTATAAGGGTGCTAAGACAACTTATGAGAAGGATGAGTCTGGCAAGGTTAGGGAGGTTAAGGTCTTTAGTGTTGATCCAACGAAGTATAGGAGCTTAAGGAGGAAGTTCTACTACGTGCTTGAGAGGTCGGCATTCAAGACCACAGCTGGGTGGGTTTTAACATCTAGGGCAAACCTTAAGGAGCTTAACAACATCATTAGTGAGCTTAACAAGTTAGCTGGCACATATAGAAATATATGGATTATAGAGACATACATGCCTAAGGACTATGTTGAACACCAGCTAGAGCAATACATAAGATCCAGAGAACTAGCATTAAAGGAAATAGAGCAAAAGCTCCAGTTAGAGAAACTTAAGGAGAGCCAGAAGAAGCAGTTACAAAGGAGGTTAGAGGAGCTTAGTGAGGTTGTGAAGGCATTAAGGGAGGAGTTAAGGAAGTTAAGAAGGTGAATACTTAAAAATTTTGTCACAAACTACATGGGGGGTACCCAATATGAACACCCCAACCCAAACTCAAATCCCCTCAAAACTAATTGAAATAAGAAATAAGTTAAACCAAATCTTCGTGGCAAGAGAAGCTGAAGTAGATGCTATAATAGTTGGATTGCTATCAAGGGAGCCAGTCATATTGGTTGGTGCTCCAGGTACTGCAAAGACAGCGTTAATAGAATCACTAGGTAAATTAGTAGGCGGTAAGGTCTTTACCTACTTACTATCAAGGTTTACAGAACCTGATGAACTCTTTGGTGCTCTTGACATCAAAGCCTATAGAGAGGGTAAGATCCAGAGAGTAATTAACAACACAATATTAACAGCTAATATCGTGTTCTTAGATGAGATCTTTAAGGCATCTTCAGCAATTAGGAATACCTTATTAAGAGTCTTAAACGAGCGTGAGTATCGTTATGGTGATCAGGTAGTTAAGGTGGAGTGGCTAGGGTTCTATACAGCGTCTAATGAAATAAGTGCTGACGCTGAAGACCAAGCATTCTATGATAGGCTAGTGATTCGTAGATTCGTTAAGTATGTACCCAATACTGCTTGGAAAGACTTGCTAATTAAGGGCATTGAGTTTGAGGAGACTAATAGCTTAAGACCTATAGTGACTATTGCTGAAGTTAAGAGTTTACAAGCTGAAGTCATAAGGAGGTTTAAGGCTGTAAAAACTAATGACACAATACTATCAAAGTATATTGAGGCTATTGCTAGGCTTCAAGAGAAGAATATCATCTTAAGCGATAGACGTAAGATTAAGGTTCTTAAGGTGGCTAGTGCCTTCAGCTTATTATATGGATCCACAGCTGTGAGCCTTGATGATGTAGCTGACGCATTGAGATTAGTAGCAATCCATAGTGAGGATGATGTTAAGAAGGTTGAGGAGGTTATTGCTACTGTGGGGTTATCTGAGGCTTCAATGCTTATGAGGGAGATACAGACACTCATTACCGAGTTAAAGAATGTCACCCAGAAAATCAGAGAGACTAGGGATCTCAACGAGTTTAAGGAGTTGAGGAGGCAAGGTAAGGTCTTAATCAAGGAGTTGATAGCAAGGATTAAGAGGCTCCAGGACACACCAAGGGCTTCAAGCATCATAGGGGAGGTTGAGGCTCTAATAAACGACTTCAAGGAATCAGTAGCAAAGGCTCTTGGTGATTGAGATGAAACCCGAGAAGAGAATAGATATTGAGGGATTAGAGAACAACCTAGTTAATCTCACTACCAAGGATCTTATCTATCGTATTAAGGCTGAAGAGCTATCTAGGGAATTCGTTACAGCATTTCAGAATTGGGCTGAAGGGGAGAAGTTCTTGAGCCTATACTACCTAATACCGCAATTCAAGATCATAGCTACTGACTCATACTATACACATTACTCTGTAGTGCCTCTCATTAGGTCTGACCAAAATCCTGATAACATCTTAGAGCAAGCCAGAGAGTTTACTAAGGAGTATATTGAGTCTAGTAACTTCCAGAGAATCAAGCCATTAACTACTTTAAACGATGACATGAGTAAGGTATATGCGTTAGCTCTTGTTAAGTCAATAATAATGAAGATTAGAGATGAACTAAATAAGAAGGGTGAAGGAGAGAAGTTAGATAAGCTTGAGGAGTTATTTAAGCAGGTACTTAGCCAGCAAGGCGAGGACGCTATAAAATCTGGTAGCTATAAGCTTGATCAGCAAGGTCAGAAGATAGTTAATGAGGTAATTCAAGCAATAAACAAGCATGTTGATATGCAGAGAGTGATGGCTACAGCTATCGCTGATGCAGAGAATGCTACCAAGAATGCTAAGGCTATTGAAGAGTTAGTGGGTGGGAAGCAAGCAGGAAAAGAGCCTGGGGAGTTCAAGAAGATACTTAACTTGACGTTAGAGGCTTTGTGGAAGGTTGATTTTAGGGAGATGCTGACCACAGCTGGGAGAATTATAGACAGCATGCCCAAATTCGTTAGCATCACTAAGGAGCGTGACAAGCATGGTGATGAGATCTACGGTTACAGGACAACACGTAAGCCTTGGGAGGCTCTAGCTAGGGATCTAGCCCTACCTGATGAAGTATTTGAAGCTAAGCTAATGAGTAATGGTCTCTTGGCTAGAGAGAAGGTAGTGACCAAGGAGGGAGCCTACTACGTCATTATAGATAAGTCTGGTAGCATGGCTGGAGAGAAGACTAGATGGGCAAGATCGGTAGCTTTAGCAATCTTTAAATTAGCAAGAATGAAGGGGCGTAAGTATTTCCTAAGGTTCTTTGACACTATGGTATATCCCGATAAACCAATTGAGGATCCCTATGAGGTGCTGGAGCACATATTGAAGGTAGAGAGTAATGGTGGTACCTCAATTGATACAGCATTAACTACTGCACTTAATGATTTGAGGGAGCGTAAGCTTAGTGAGTACACCAACACAGTAATCATAATAACTGATGGGGAGGATGAGGTAACTACTGACCCTGAGGTCTTTAAGCAGAATAACGCTTCTCTAGTGGCGATAATGATTCAGGGATTCAATGACTCGTTAAGGAAGATTGCTGAAGCTACTGGCGGTAAGTACCTTAAGGCAGAATTAGATGAGAAGGGAGGTTTAAGAGTTGTTGAGGAGGTGAAGTGAATGGATATTGAAAGAATTTATAGTGCATTAAAGGACTTAGAAAAATACCTAGAGAGGATAGAGAGTTTAGAGAGATCTGTTAGGGGATATGGAGTTAAGCGTGTTAAGGTGTTTGCTGGTGAGTGTGCATTTATTGATAATGTTAAGGTTCTTGATGGTGATGCTGAAGTCATTAGCTACCACTATGACAAGAAGACAGGGTTCATAATTATTGACTTACTAGTAAGGTCTTGGGCTACAACAAAGAAGGGCAAGAAGTATATCAAGCTACACATAACTTACAGACCAACCATAACTGGGTACCCCAGGTTTCTAAGACCCCACGTAACACCTGAGAATGCTGAAGATATTGAGGTACCTAAGGACTTCGTTTTAATGCTAGTAGCTGAAGCTATTGAGAGGTTGAAGCGTAAGGTTGAGGCAATGGGCTACAAACTCAACATAACATGGTCAGTTGAGAAGGTGGGAGAATGAGTGTTGATAGGGTACTTAGGGAGCTTGAGGAGATTGATAGGGTACTTGATAGGGCTCCTTTTGAGCTGTACTATAACGTAGCCACAGCTGGGATCAAGTACAATAACAAAATCTACGACTACGCTGTTTACGTAGCCCAAGACATTGATGCTGAAACATTCAAGAAGGAGGTTAGCTTTGCTTTCAAATGCGTTAGGGGTGTCAAGAAGCATTTAATACGCTCTAAGGGGATTCGTAGTGTTGGGCTTTACGAGTTAAATGATGCATTATCAATAGAATTGACAACTACTGAAGTTGTTGACATATCTGTACCACCAAAGATTGTGCTTATAGGTAGTAACTTCATAGCGATAATACCTAAGACACTACTACTGATAATAACCCCAGAGAGCATAGGTGTTAGCTATAAGGGCTTCTGGCATGTTGAACCCATGATAAACCTAATATACCATAAATGGCTCTCAAAGAAGCTAAAGGTAATCATGATGAGGTCTGAACGAGTTGAACTTAAGGCTTCACCTCTTGCTTCATTAATTGCTGATGTTAGTGGTTTTCCTGTAATTGATCTTGACTCGTGAATCCCTATCTTTTGATTGCACCATAAATTTGTGGTGTCACAGCTGTGCTGATTTGGTTCTGGGGGTACACCAAATTTAACCTTTCTATCCATTATTATTTTATTGGTGTTTGCTGTGGTAGAGAAGGTTAGGGTGGTTATTAACGGTTCTGTGGTTTGGGGCTATAGGTACTCTAAACTACGTGAGGACGTGAAGACCACCACATCAGGTAGTGTTGTTTATAGGTATAAGAGGAAGGTACTGGTTTTCAAGGTGCCTAGAGACCTGGAGAATAATGACTTCCTGATCATACCGATACCTAAGGACTTAAAGCCAAGAAAAATAGAGTTAAGGATTTTAGAGTGAGTACATACCTACTTAGACCTTAGACGCTTTCTTCTCAACTCTGATAGTACGGATGGTGAAAGCTTTGTTGCGTACTTAATTGTTTGCCTCTTTATGAAGTCCTCTATAGGCATTAACGGTCTATATGGAGGTACCTCTTCATCAACATCATTGCTAAGCCTTACTTCATCTGTAATGTTAGGTTCTACTTTATCTATTACACCCTCAACCTCTTTAAGACTCTTAATGATCTTCCTTATCCTATCCTTCATTTAGGCTCCTCCCCTAGCTACTATCTCTATTTCTTCAACCCCGTACCAGTCTGATGGCTTGTTAAGCTTTACTGGTACACCATTCTTGAGTGGTTTTATGAAGTTCATTAAGTACCAGTTATGTAGTTTACGGTTCTGGGTTCTCTCATCTTTGCACCTCTTGAAAGCCCTCATCATGACAGCTCTTGCCAGCCTTACCGTTATCTTGAGGGGTACCATATCAACACCTATCTGCTCCCTCAAGACCTCCTTTAACGTGTTAATGAACTTGTTATACTCATCACGTATGCTAAGAGGTGGGTTATACAAACCAGTTTTGTGCATTGTGTGGGAGGAGGTCAGAAGCTTCAGGTACCACTTCAGAGCCTCCTCAACAATAGCAGACATCCCGCCACGACCCTTCCCATAGACCTTGGGAGCAATCTCAACCAACTCCTTGTACACTTTCTCATCAATAAGAACGTGCAATTGCCTCTTTCCTTTAGGTATTTTAAAACCCAAATTTATTCACCAAGATATATTACATTTGTACAGATTTAAATTTAATTGTACAATTCCTGCCTCTTATATATTTGCGGAAGTAATTTGCAAAAAATTGCACAAAATTTTGCGTCTTGACCACAGCTGTGCTCACGATCATCAGGGGAGGGAGCAGACAGCACCCAGCCCCCGCACTCTGCACACACAAAACACAAACTGGTGGGATTGCAGTCCCACCCATACCCTCCATAGAGATCAACACCACAAATTTATGGTGTCGTAGCTGTCTCTAATGGTAGAATTAGATTTCAGTGGGCCTGGAGTGGGGATGGTGCCTCCCTTATACAAACCTCCATCAACTATGAGAATTTGTATAAAGCACCCATGTAGGGCTCCCCAAGGAGTGGGAGACCCCACCATAAACTCCATCACGTCATGACTTCAGGCAAGGCTTAAAAAGGGGGGTAGCCAATACTCACACCCCACCAACCACCTACCTAAACCACCAACCCAGGAAGACCTCATGGTGTCGTAACCCACACCATCACCTTGCCCAAGAAGAGCTGTATATATACCTTATATTCCATATATACACAGTGTTCATTAGGTCTGAAACGCTATAGAGCCTTGGGGTCAGTCCTTGATAAAGCTCCATGAGTGTGGTAGGGGCTGTCTATACAGGGTCTTAAACCTTGAGGAGCGTAGGAAGTTCAGGTTCTTGATGGATAAGTACAACGCTTACGGCTACATCAAGCAGGCACCATACCTTCGTAGGAGGATGGATCTAGTCTACTGCATAGGTGAGGACTGGTGCGTCCTATTCACGATACACCTACTATCCATAGTGACCATGCTGGTTAAGTATAGGCTAGACTGGGATCACACATGGTTCATAAGGAGGGTAGCTACGGTTGAGGAGTGCAAGGAGAAGTACGGTCACGTAACGGTTGAGGCACATCAATGCCTAATAGACTGGCTAAGGAAGAGGGGTGAATCAGCCGTAATAGCTCTAGTAGTGACTGAAGATGTGAGGAGGTCTGGAGCCACCTATAAACGCTTAGGATTCCAAGAAGTAGGTAGGACTGTAAGGGGTAAGGGTAGGTGGTTCTTACTAAGACTTAAGTAATGGGTGATAATTATGACCGACACTATCAAGATAGTAAATAAGACTAAGAAACCATTAGTCGTATCAATACACCTAGTGGTAGATTTTGATAGGGCATTATTAAGAGAGGAAAATGATGAGGCAAGCATAGATTTAACGTCAGCTCCATACTATATTAAGAGAGACCAGATAAAGGAGGTCATGGTAGTTATTGAAAAATGGGAGGAGGAGTAGGTAATGAGGGAGCTTGACGCACTAACAATAATAGCCATCCAGATCTACTACAAAACACAGCTATCTAGGCTGATAAGGGATTGGGGCACCAACCCTAACTCATACAGGAAGTTCATCAAGGTACTGGCCCAAGCAATATCCATTCACTTCCCAAGGTTTAAGGACTTAATGGATGAAGCAATCACAGCTGTGGATAAGTGCCAAACCATAGACTGCATGATAAAAGTATGCTCACAAGTATTTGAGGAGTCGGGGGGCATCCTAGACATCTGTCCTTGAGGGGGTGACACCCACATGTCAATGTCTAGAAAGTATGATGAGTGCTTAAGGATGTGCGTAAGGAAGTACAGGGATCCCTTAGAGGTCAAGAAATGCGTGGATGAGTGCCTACATAGGGTGTCCTACAATAAGTGATCACCAACCACGTCCTCAAACCTTAACGCTTTTTCAAACATACCCACAGTTATTACGTACCTCCTACCCCTCTCATGTTCTTGGGTCTCAAGATCACTTAACTTGAAGAAGAACCATTCCTTCTCTTCTTGGATATAAACAGCTATATATGCACTACCTCCAGCTAGCTCGGAAGCGTATCTTAAGTTCTCAACTTGCCTCCAAGGAATATGTATCGTATCCCTATGCTTCCTTAACTTAACCTCAAACAGTAACACCCTACCCTTCCTAATAGCCACCAAGTCAGGATACTTAAACCTCCTAGCCCTCCTACCAGAACCTGGAGACCTCATAACGAAGAAGCCAGCACGTAATAACCTCCTACCAAGCTCCAACTCAGCCCTCTTACCCTTCTCATACCTCACATAGCCCAAGCTCTAAACCCAAGACTAAGTACAACTCAAGGGAAATATTTTTAAACCCTGATACACATATATCACGTGAGGGGTGTGTAAGGAATGAAAGAATGGTCTACAATAAGAGTACCAAAAGAGGTCAAGCAAAGAATTGACTACATAAGAGAAAAGACTGGCAAGGTCACTTGGGAGGTCATTAATGATGCTGTCTCTTTCTATGAGGTCATAATAAAGAACCCTAAGAGGAAACAGGAAATGTCAAACATTGAGAAAGTGGCATGGTACATAACGAAGATGGCTACAGCCTTCGGGGCATTCAAAGAAAACCCAACTGAGGAAAATTACCAGTACATAATAAAGAGGGTTGAGGAGATTAAGCAAAGATTTGGTGTTGATGCATCAATAATAGCAAGGATAGCTGACTATTACAGATCAATAAAGGATGAGGAGGTACGTAAGAAGATACGTATTGACATGAACATGGCTTTCAAGCAGGTAATCAAAGACATAATCATAACTGCATTCTTTGAAATGACCACTAAGGAGCAGTGAAAACTAACTCGTTTTTTACTTTATTCCTTATGTTAAGGTATTAGTCCTGTACTTGTGCTTGTACTTGTTGATGTTCTCCTCCTTCTCATGGATGTTATTAGACCTCTTAAGGTGCCTCTCGGGAATGTCATTTTCACAGCTGTGACTAGGTCATTAACGCATTTATCTTGAGTTAAGGGCTTACCGCAATCATTAGCTAGTACTACTATTGACTCGCATAGCTTGATGGCTAACTGGTTTAGTTCATCATCATTCATCCTCCCCGAGAAATACTCCTCAACTACTTGGTGCAGTATTGACTGTAGCTCAAGCATTTCTGTCTCCTTACCGCACCCACTCAGTAATGACTTAACCCACTCATCAACCCTCATGGCTTACTTCCCCTCAATCACCTTAACTAAAGCCTGAATTATTAAGTCATTGACATCCATCTTCAACTCTTCAGCCCTCTTCCTCAATTTCCTCGCTATCGGTTCTGGGAGAACTATCTCCAACCTCTCGCTCACTACCTTCCACCCTCATCAATAATTCTTCAGCACGTTTATATTTCCTACTACTTTTTGATGCCTCCCTAAAGTAGAGCTTGAGGAGCCTCTTCTTAGACTCAAGAACGTCCTCCCTAACACCCCTAATCCTGAACGCTATGGTGAGCATGTAGCCATCACTGATCGGGTACAGATTAGAGTCAATCTCCAAGACAATACCGTAGGATTGCAGACGCCTAGCCACGTACTGAGCAAAGTTCTCCACGCTGTCAACCCACTTCCTAACAGACAGCCTTATGATGTCAAGTAGCTTCGTATTCTTAATCTCCCAAACCCACTTAACCCCCTTAAAGACATCAGACCTAACCCTCTTAGAGACATCAACTGATTCCTCACGAATAATGTCTATCCCACCCACTAACAAACCCACCGACTAGTAACATCTATACACACTAATATATACTACGTAATTGAGAAGAAAACATACAATTCCTTTTTAGACCTCATTACTATGTAACCATGAGGGTGCATAAGGTATGCCCATAGTAAAGACATTATCGGATAGAGTTGAGAAGTTCAAGGCTAAGACACCAGCCGACCAGACTGGAGCTAGGTATGGTGCGGTAAAGGAGCTAGCCTCAGGGAGGTATATTGAGGGTGCGGGTGTTATCTCAGCTGTGAGGGAGAGGGTAAGGGATATCCTTGAGAGGGAAGGAATACCAGCTAGCGATCATGGAGTCTACTATGCCTTTGCATTCAAGGCTGTAAGTAAGGCATTAAGCCATAGCGATACTGAGTTAGAGACAATAATTGAGGGCTTGAAGGCATGGTTCACAGCAAAGGGTGCTGACCCAGCGATACTAGACAAAATAGCTAACCTCATAGTTGGTTAAGGGGTGAGAAGCCATGCCCATAGTTAAGACCTTAAAGGACATGCATCAAAAGTACTACTTAAAGTATGATGGAGGCAATGTAACAACCAGGTTAACGGCTGTCAAGGACTTAATGGATGCTAGGTATGAGGGAGCGACCTCAGTAATATATGATGTTGTTGAGAGGGTTAGAGACATCTTAAGCGAGGAAGGAGTACCTACTGGTCTATGGGCTAAGTACCTATCCTTTGCCCAAATATTAGCTAAGCTAACATTCAGCCATAAGGGTGCCACCCTCCAGAAGGAGGTAAGTGGTGTTAAGAATTACTTCATAACAGCATATAAGGCTGACCCAGCAATCCTTGACAGGATAATTGAGGTAGTCATAGGAGTTATACCGCCATACTAATGAGTATGTAATCACTTGGTATGAACCCCCCATAAAGCAGGGGGGATAAAACCGAAAAACACTTTTTTCATAATTTCTAATCCACTTCTTGGGTACACCCATTGCATGGTGTAGCCATTATTACGTCCGACCGCTCTGTTTCTCTACAAAGAGTAGCTAACGACATAGCCCTAACACTCAAGGAAGGTGGGGTCAAGAACGTAAGGATCATATTATCAGCAAACGCTGACCCAAGGCTCTACAAGGACATAGACATGGCTATAACAGTAATGACCTTTGACCCAGCATGGGTCATTCCCTACCTCTTCCTTGCAAGGTCATTAAAAGTTAAGGGCAAGATATCACTATTCTACACAACCATTGAGGGAAGGGTCAAGAGGGTTCACGGGGATGAGTGGGTCTATAGAGACCTAAGCTTCATAGCTAACTCAAGATACACCAAGTCAAAGCTTGAGGAGGTTGGAGCTAAAGTTGATGCCGTAATCTATCACGGAATAAACACAGCTGGGATAAAGGCATTCAACTGGAAAGCCAGAGAGCTAAGAGCAAAGCTAGGTCTTAAAGATGATGATTTCGTGGTGGGCTACATAGCTGGGGGCTACATGAGGAAGGGTCATGACGTCTACGCTGAAGTCATAAAGCAGGTACTGAGTAAAGACCCCTCAATAAAATTCGTTATATTAACTGATGGTAAGGGCTCAACACACTATAAAGGCATAGATAAAGCGATAGTCATACCTGAATTCGGTAAGCTAAGCAAGGACATCATCTACGGTCTATACCACATGTTTGACCTCTACGCTCAACCATCACTATCTGAAGGGTTTGGATTACCTGTTCTTGAAGCCTTAAGTGCTGGGAAGCCAGTAGTTCATGCTGATTATGAACCTTTAAGCGAGATAACAACACCTGATACCTCATTCAGGGTTAAAGTCATTGATGTTATATATAAGAGGGAGTTAGGAGCTATAGAGTATGAACTCCACTACTATGACCCAAGAGAATTCGCTGAAGTGATTCTCTATGCTAAGGACTACGTGATGAAGAATAGGGATGAACTTAAGCACAGATGTGAGGAAAGAGCAAAGCAGTTTGATTCAAGGAAAACATATAAAGCATTCGTAGAGGTATTCTATCGTGGTGGATTAGACTATGTCTCGTAAGACCAAGAAGTCAACAACTTCAGCATCAGCCACGACCGTGAGTGAAGTAGAGACACCACCAACCACAGCACCACAGCTAACACCAGAGCAGAAGGAATTCCTTGACGCTATGAACTCCTTAATAATGTCGGCTCAAGAGCTAAGCTACGCTGTAGCACTCCTACCTAATGAGTTAATTGAGAAGCACCCAGAACTTAAGGAGTTAGTTGAGTCGGCTAGAAACGTGGTTAGGGCTACATGGAGGTTTCACAAGTTAATCAAGCAGAGAATGAGAAGATGAGCAGGATAATAGTACCCCCAGTAGCTATAAGGATTGATGATGCGTGGGTCTACATCATTGAGGTAGTACCTCATGACTGGATAGACGGTAAGAAGCACTACCTAGTCTCATGCTACGTGGAGTGGGGAGGCTATAGATCCCAGGTCTTCACCTTAGACGTAACATCAAATAAGGAGCTAGAGTATAAGTTAAGGACTGAGATAGCTAAGATGAAGCTCATGATAATGTCAGGCAAGACAGAACTCTTCAAGAAGGTGTGAAGTCATGAGTGAGGAAGAGGCAATTAAGAAACTTGAGGAATGGGTTAATAACTACATTGAGTCAGCCAAACTGGTTCTCAAGATGGCATCACTCCCCGTAATTTTTGCATACGCAATATATACCGCATTTAAGAAGGCATCAAAAAAGGATAAAGACACTTTTTAAACCCAACCATAAATATTATACCTCCTTAAGCAGTTCTTATCTAGGGTGTCTGATTGAGGGATTTAGAGCCAGTGCTAGAACCCTTCACACCTGAAGATGCTGAAGCCCTGATGAGCCTCATCAACAACATGAGCATAGATGAGAGCAGTATCAATACCTTATATGGCATATATACACTCCACTCAGTACAGGATCTAGACCTTGACGCTCTAGCATCATCACTTCACGGGATTACAGACCCAATAGGTCAGCTAAGGGATTGGTTCTACGATAGGCTTAAGGAGTTAACGTCATGGTTTAGTGACGCTGTGAACTCATTAATAAGCACGTTCTGGGATACAGTGGCTAGACCCATTATTGACGGTATTAAGTCTACGGTTGACAGCATCTGGTCATACATCCAAAGAATACCTGGTGCTGTAACGGATATAGTTACGTGGATCACGGATCAAATAAACAGTATATGGTCATGGATTCAGGACAACCTAATAACACCATTAAGTAACGCATTAACATCACTATCAGTCTCCATATCAAGTATGGTTGATACGGTAGTGTCATTCTTCACTGTAACGCTACCAGACCTACTATCTAAGGCATCATCAACAATTCAAGACCTAATGAATAGTGCGTGGAGCTGGATACAGCAAAACATTGTGACACCCCTAAGCAGTGCTTTCCAGAACTTCATAGACTTAGTGAGTAGCGGTATAGAGACTGTAACGTCATTCTTTACCGAGACGCTACCATCACTTGTAAGCCAGATATCTACGACAATACAGGACGTACTAGCTGGTGCTTGGTCATGGATAGAGATCAACATCATAACACCACTAGCTAACGCATTCCAGTCATTCATAAACATGGTTAGTCAAGGATTTGAAAGCGTTAAAGCATTCTTTACCGAGACCTTACCAGGACTAGTAAACCAGGCATTAACGTCAATCCAGAACGCATTCTCTGGTGTGTGGGATTGGATCCAGAGAAACCTAATAACACCATTAAGTAATGCCTTCCAAGACTTCATAAAGCTAGTATCATCAGGTATTGAAACTGTCAAGGAATTCTTCACTAAGACACTACCCAACCTAATAAGCCAATTCCCAACAATGGTGCAGAACGCATTAGCTGGTGCATGGTCATGGATTCAAGAGAACTTAATAACACCCTTAAGTAGTGCTTTCCAGTCATTCATTAACCTAGTTGGTCAGGGCTTTGAAACAGTTAAGTCATTCTTTACCGAGACACTACCTAAGCTTATTGATGAGGTGGGTAAGGAGCTATCAGAGCTACCATCAAAGGTACTGGAGTCTCTAACTGTGGCTGGCATGACTATATGGCAATACATAACTGAGTTAGGTAGTAAGGTATCTCAAGGTTTTGCACAGCTGGGTAAACTCCTTGAGAGAGCCACACAGTACCTTGACAGGGTTGGAGCAGTCATTATGGGCTTCGTAAACGCTGTATCTAACCTACCAAGCATGCTCTACGAGAAGTTCAAGCCAGTAATAGATGCGTTTGAGAAGTTAAGGGAGGCAATGGTATCACTATGGGAGGGCGTTAAGGAGTTCTTTGAAGATCCTTGGAAGTGGTTGAGTGAGCACGTATTAACACCAGCACTTGAGGCACTCCAGCAAGTAGGGGAGAAGATATGGGGAGGTATTGAGTGGTTCTCAAAACAGATCATTGATTGGGCGTCTAAGGCATGGAATGCAGTAACATCAAAGGTTAGTGAGGTAATGACTACGGTAATTAGTGCCACCAAGGACGTAGCATCCAAGGTATCTGATACACTTAAGGACATATTCAGGGCTATAGTTATTGAACCATTAAAGAAGTCTGTATCAGGGGTTTCCCAGGCATGGTTTGAGGCACTAGGTGTTAGTAAAGGTGGTGAAGTATCACTAATGTTTGATATTGCTTGGAGATTCCTATGGGAGTACTGGACATCAACACTACTACTATATGTGTTGACATCACTCTTCAGAGCCATAGGTGACTACACCATAGACGTAGCCCCAGCTGTGTTTGGTACCAAGGTAGCTGGCATCACATGGAGGGTAAAGCTATCGGAAGTAGCCAATGCGTTAGCCCAAGGAGTTAGAGATTTCCTACCATCATTCCTGATAGGCTCATTCGTAGGCATAGGCTCAACACTAATGAGACCTGTAGAGTATGCTTACCGTGCAAGATTTGTCAGCAATTATGAGAAATTCGTTAAGGAGATGTATGGTGATGTCCTCAAGGAAGAGATTGAGAAGGGAGCAATCATCAACATGTTTGTTGAGTCTCCAGGGCTTTCAGAGATTAAGGACTGGATAAGGAGACAGTTAGTACTTACTGAAGGCACCAAGAAGAAGGAGGAGCTTAACAAGTTAGTAGCCACCATGAGGGCTCACCTAAAGCTGTTTGGTCTACCAAGATGGTATATTGACTACTTAAGCGATACGGGGGAGAAGCTGATCTACAAGTTTGTAGATAGGTTTGGAATGGAGAGAACACTATTTCTATCAACAATATTTGAGCTACCAACCCATAGCGAGATGGCTAGAATGACACAAAGAGATGTCTTCCCAGGTGTTGATGTTATGAAGAGGTTAGGATGGATTAGGGGATGGAATGAAGACTTAACGACACTAGTATACCTAATGACTTTCAAGTACCCAAGCTTTGAGAAGCTGTGGTCATTCTACATGAGGGCTGTATCAGGGCTACTATGGTTTAGCCCACCAGACACCATAAGACAGGTATTCACGGCTGAAGCCAAGGAGATAGGTGCTGGGAAGCCTGTAGCACCATTAGACATCCAGAAGGCAATCAAGGGAGCAAATCAACTTAAAGCATTTGAGCTAGCTCTAAACACATACTTTAAGTGGCTGGAGTACTCTAACTTCTCATGGTTTACTGAAAACACAACAATGTATGGTATCCCCATAGGTAGGGAGATATATAACGCATTAGGAGGTTGGGTAGCTGACTCATGGTTGATGGCTGACGTAAGTGCAGACATACCCACCAAGATAGACATGAGGTGGATGTCAAGGTACGGTATATTCCTCTACATGGCAAAGAAGTTTGAAGGTGCAGGCGTTAAGTTTGAGTCATACGCCCCCTTAGTCACAGCTGTGCCAAGACTCATGGAGGCTAACCCAACATCACCAATCCAGGTAGACCTAAGGTGGTTCTCCAAGCTAATCCAAGCCACTGGTTTACATCCAGCGTGGGTACCTATTGTCACGGTAGCTGAAAACATAATGGCTATATCTGATGAAATGACACTCCTAAGGACTGGATGGCTCAACCTCTTCAAGGAGGGCTTACTTAAGGTCAAGAATGTTGAGGAATACCTTGCAGGACTCCTAATAGCTTCATACAAGGTAGGTTATTGGGATCCAGAAGCCAAGGTATGGAGGACTGGATGGATAAACCTACCAGTTAGGTGGTTACCTCACGAGCGTAGGCTATTACAGCTAAGGATGAGTATTGACAGGATATTAGACATCTATAGGGAGTTCTATAAGTACGTATCATCAGGTGTTAGGACTCTAGCAATAACGGCTGAGGAGGCAATGGATAAGTTAAAGAAGGTTGTAGGTCTCCTTAACCTCCACTACTCAAAGCTCACAGCTGAGATCACGGGCAAGGAAATGAAGATAGAGTTTGATAAGGACTACATTGAGTTATGGCTGTCAGTAATGAAGGAGGCCCAAATCATTGAGGTTAAGGAGAGGATTAGGTACTGGTGGTTAAGGGTCTCGGGATGGATACTATACCGTGTAGCATACGGTTACGTAACATCTGAAGATATTGAGAGGCTTGCTGAAGACATCAAGAAGTACGTACCACTCCATGAGGACGAGATTGAGGCGTTCAAGTCAATAGCTTCAATACTGGTGGGTATTGCGAGGAAGGAGTACATACCGACACCATCACAGCTAGCCACACTTGCTGAATACATGACAATACCTGAAGACATAGTGGAGAAGGTCTTTGAGGAGAGAAGAATACCTGAAGAGTTCAAGCCATTCTGGAGGAAATACATAGAGTTAAGACCTTTAAGTGATGATTTCAGGGCATTATTCACTGCTTACTTCAGGGTCAAGAGGTATGGCATCACCATACCTAAGGAGTTAGAGGATAAGATACAGGCGTACTTCAAGGAGTTTAATGTCACGGATAAAGAGAAGGAGTTAAGGGAGTTAGCCACCACTCTTGAGGTATTGATAGCTGAATCAAGGGAGTACATACCGACTCCATCAATGCTTGCCTCAATGGCTGAATACGTAGCTATACCTAAGGAAATGATTGAGAAGGTGCTTAAGGCTAGGAGGGTGCCTAAGGAGTGGCATGACTTCTGGCTAAGATATATTGAGGTAAGACCCCTAAGTGATGATGTGAGGTACCTCCTATCATCATACCTAAGAGCAAAGAGGTATGGAGTAGCCATACCTAGAGAGATTGAGGATAAGGTAAGGAAGATCTTCAGCGAGTATGGAGTAACTGACTTAGAGTTAGAGATTAGGGGGTTAGCTGTCCTACTAGACACCATGAGGGAGGCAATACCGTCATTAGGCACCCTAGCCTCAATGGCTGAATACGTAGAGATACCTCTTGACTACATCAAGAAGGTACTTGAGGCAAGGAGGGTAGAGCAGACTTACGCCCAGCTGTGGCTAAGGTACCTCTACGCAAGAATGATATCTGGAGAGGTCAACCAGGTAGTGAGCGAGTTTAGGAGGCTATACGAATACTTCACGGTACCTGATGAGCTAAAGAAGAAGGTAATAGACTTAATGAGGGTTGGTGGATGGGTAAGTAAGGAGATTGAGGTCTTTGAGCTAGCGTTAAGTCTCAGGAAGTCATACAGGATCCTAGCATACTTAATACCCACAATAAGGCAATTTGTTAATGACGCAAGGTACATACCTGAGTGGGAGTCATTATTCAATGACCTCCTCAAGGCTAGGGGTATTGACGCTGTCAAGTATAAGAAGCAGATTGACTACTACAAGAAGTTAATAAGGAATAGGATGGTGTGGAGGCAAATAGCATGGTACAGGTCAAGAGTTGTTAACGCTTATGCTTCAGGTGTCATAACTAAGGAGCAGATGAGGGCACGCTTAGAGAAGCTTAAGGACTACGGTCTAAGCGATAGGGAGATAGAGCTAATCATGGATGGTGCTGAACTAGAGAAGCTAAGGATCCAGAAGATATATGGAGCCTCATAAAATTATTTCACGGGTGATAGAATGAGTGAACTCCCTCAAAACATAAGTGATGAACTCAAGAAGACACTCCTTGAGCTAAAGAAAACGATAGAGGATCTCAACAAGAGGCTTGAGGAGGCATCTAAAGCGATTGAGGAGATGAGGAAGAAGCTATCGGGTGGTAGGTAATGGTTCTAGACATAGCCTACGACCCACCAACAAGGAATCCAGGTAAGCCACTTAAGTGGATAGTCATAGACTCATTAATAGTGGCTGGCATAGTATTCCTTGCGGTACTTCCAGGCAATAGACTACCAACACCACTAGACCTCTACATAGCCCTAAAAGCATTCCTATACACATTCCTAGCACAGCTAGCCATAGAGAGAGGCATAAAGCCACTCTACTACCAAAGAAAATACAGAAAACCATACTACATGAGAAGAAGCACCCAGTGTATATATACCTTAGATTCTATTGATACACGCACTCCATCAGTTAAGGTGGTACCTGATGGGGGAGGCAAGTAGGGAGGCATGGAAGATCATTGAGCAGAAGCGTAAGTACTGGCATAAGGCGTTATCTGAAGACGCTATGTGGTCAGTCCTTACTCAGTCATACAACATTTTTGATTGGTTATCCACGTTCTCAGACATGACATTAAGTGATACGCTATGGTCTTCACTAATATCAGCTATACTGCTAGGCATCCCCCTAAAGGAGGTAGTGCCTTGGAATCTAGTGTGGGATATTGAGCTACCATCAATTGAGGAATTCCTTAAGGGTGTCTTAATCAAGCTTGAAAAGATAAGCATTGAGGACTTAGCACCCGAGTTTAAGGAATTGCTTGAGGAAATATATAGGGCACTTGAGGATATCTACGCTGAAGCCTTAAAGTCCTCACTCCTTGAGAAGGGGGTCTACGGTCAGTCAAGGTATGGGTTCTCATACTATGACCCCATAGCTGTTAGGGAGTTCTTTAGGTCAACACTCTATGCGTTCATGAAGAAGAAGTATGACATAAGGTCTGTCAAGGTTAAGGTTGAGGAGTCAGCTAATACCTTAAAAATACATCCAGAACTGGTTAGGACTCTATTTGATAGGTTATCAGCTATATCAGTGATTAAGGAGGGGGCACTCACATGGGATTACGGCTGGTGGGATAGGTCTAACTGGGGGGAGGAGGGTAGTGAGGGTAGGGTTAAGTACTTAAACTATGACCTCCAAGAGCAGGAAACCCCCTACGAGGACTTAATTGACTACCACGCTGGTGGCTTCTGGGATGTAGCTGTATGGGATTACTTCTACTGGCTTGAGGAGGCACCAAGAGAGGTTCACCCATTCAGGCTTGAGGACTACAACATAGCTGACCTCATAGAGAAGGTATGGCTGAACTTCAGGTCAAGAATATCAACAATAGCCCTAGCCCTAGCCAACTACCAAACACTTATGGAAAGAACTAAATGGGTTGAGAGCTCAAGACTTGAGACATACGCACTACCAGTATCCCAGAGAATGCACCTTGAGAGACTAACCGAATCAATAGTTAAGTCTAAGGAGCCCAACATAGATGCTTTAAAGCTAAGGCTATACAAGTCAGCCGTCCTCCAGCTCTTTGGAGACATAACATCAATGCACAGATGGGGCACAGAGATGTTCTCAACCATGAGTGAGGACGAGCTAAAGCAATGGTGGATAGAGAAATGGGTTAAGACAGGTCTTGACAGGGATGTACTGGAGACCTTATACACAGCTGTGAAAAGCCACATAAGCACATACTCAACACTAAGGCATAAGGAAAGATTAAGATTCTTAAGAAGGAGGTTATTGGGGGTGAAGTGACATGGTCTTTGAGAAGTTAAAGGTATCACCACTGACAAGGGCTACAGCCTCATGGGCTAACTCAGTTGTTGACGGTCTAGAGCAGTGCTACTGGCTGGGCAAGAGGGGAGACCCTGACTACCCATTCAACCTGTTCTATGGTCTCTACGGTTACTTCTACTATGACCTCCTAGTTCAAGGAAAGAAAGTAATAAAGGATGGTGACCCAATCAACATCTACGATATCTTTGAGCCAGCTAGGGAGAGGATTACATACGCTATAGATCAAGCCAAGGTAACGTCACAGATCAGCGATATCAGGGAGAAGGTGCTTAAGTTAAGCATGGATGAGTACGGTAGGGTTGGAGTCATTATTGCAGAACCCATTGATGAGTACGGTAACGTCAAGACAGTACCTTACGAGCCACTCCTAAGGAAGGTTGTTAGGGAGGAGATAATTAATGCTCTATACGGTATAGGAGCAGTAAATGTTGATATATTAGCTACTGAAACCTCGGTAGCTGATGAGGTAGACACAACCACAGCTTCCCCACCAGTGACTGTAGTGACCCCAACCCCAGGTAAGAGGATAGACACAAGGAGCTGTTACCTAGCGACCAACTCATCAAGTGGTGAGGTATGGGTTAAGTTCAAGAACACTGGGAAGCTAATAGGTAAGATCTACGCTGATGTGTTCAAGGCTGTCACTCTAGACTCCATAAGAATAACTGGGGAGGTGGATGAGCCTCTAGTACTGGAGTGGAGTGGGTTGAGTTCTGGTGCAAAGATATTCTATGTGATAAGGTATAAAGAGGTGACGTAAGCAATGGTCTTTGAGAGCCTTAAAGTAAAGCCAGGACAGAGAGCATCAGCAAGGTGGGCTAACACACTAATTGATGCCATAGAGCAGATATACTGGATGGGAAAGAGAGGCGATTACGACTACCCATTCCCTGAGTTCTACGGATACTACGGCTACTTCTTTTATGATTTATTCGTGCAGGGGAAGAGGGTCATTAAGGATGGTGACCCCATAAACGTATATGACATCTTTGAGCCTGCAAGGAAGAAAATAACTTACGCTATAGACCAGTCACTCATAACTCAATACATGTTTGATGTTAGAGAGAAGGTAGTCAAGGTAAAGATTGATGAGTACGGAAGGATAGGCGTAGTTATTGCAGAGCCAATAGATGAGTACGGTAACGTAAGGACTACCCCCCATGAACCACTCCTAAGATCAATAGCTAGGGATGAGCTAGCACCCAAAAGGACAACACCTGAGAAGGTATTCACGTCTAAAACAATAGATGGTGGTAGCTTAGAGGAGTTCATAGTGAGTAACGCTGAAGGCTATAGTGCTGTGGTAGTGGCTGTTAAGGCTAGTTATGACCCCAATGCCACAGCTGGGGTAAGGGTAAGGTGGCTCTACAGCCCTGACGGCTCAAACTTTGACAGCCCTGAGGATGCTGAAGCCGAAGGCAATTACGAAGACCTAACATTCAGTGCTGGGAAGACCAGGCAAAGAACAGTTCTAATACCGATCATGGCACCATACGTCAAGGTGCAGATAGTCAACATGGATAGCACGTACTCAGTAGTTGTTGATGTCTGGAAGTGGCTATTTAGGTGATAAAACTTAAGGGAGTATGGGTGGGAGTTAATGGCTCCATTAGATGTGATATCGTATAATAAGGCAAGGAAGGCACTCAAGCAGTCAAGTGCTGAAGTAGTTTGGGGCGTAGTTAAGGATAAGCTAGCAAGTGAGGGAGCACCTAACAGGCTCTATGACCCAGACCTTGACGGGGCGTTAGGTACGGTAACGGTTGAGGCTCTTAAGGTGCCCTCAGGTGAGAAGATATACTTTGGTACTGATAACAGGTACTCAATAAGGTATGACCCCAACAAGGGAGGCATAGTAATAAGGGATGAATTCCAAGGCGTAGACGTAGCGGTCATTAAGGTCTAAATACTTTGAAAAGGAGTAGTTAGGGGTGAATGAAATGACGGTAATAATTAAGCCAGACAGGATAACCTTCCCATCCCTAACAGCGGATCCATCCACTGTTCAAGCAGGTGATATATGGTATAGGAGTGACATAGAGAGGTTTAAGTTTGCTATTGATACTGTAGTAGCTAATGCTAAGACCATCCCCACAGTACCAATACAGAGTGGTGACATAGCTGATGGAGCAGTAACTTCAGCAAAGATAGCTACTGGAGCAGTAACTACTGATAAGATAGCTGATGGTGCAGTCACAGGTGCTAAACTAGCTGATTCAGCCGTATCAACATCTAAGCTAGCTGATGGAGCAGTAACTAGTGCTAAGCTCGCTGACTCAGCTGTCACAACCTCAAAAATAGCTGATGGTGCTGTAACTACAGACAAAATAGCTGATTCAGCAATAACTACAGCAAAGATAGCTGACAATGCAGTAACACTTGCCAAGGTTGACTTTACAGACCAATACCTAAGAACAACTGATACGGTTACCTTCGCTCAAGTCAATGTAGGTGACCTAGTCTTCAAGTATGGATGGAGGATAAGGGAGACTCCTAGCGAGTTAATAATTGAGAAGGACGGTAAGGTAGTCTTCAGGATACCAGCGGTACCCCTCCAGTAAGCCTTAACCACAGCTGGGATTGAAATAACAGAAATCTTAAGGGTAGTGGTGACTATGCATTGAGGATAGCATGGATATCACCATCCCCCCTACTACCCACAGGTCTAGGCAAGGTAACTAAATACTTAACTCAAGGCCTAATGCGTAAGGGATACGAAGTAATTATAGGTAACCCCCACTATGCAGGTCACCCAATCTACATTGAAGGCATTAAGCATTACCCCCTAATTGATGCATCACACATACCTAGATTCTTGAGGGCTGTAAGACCTGACGTAGTTGTTGTGTATGCCTCCCACTGGGTACCCCCCTACAACCAGATATCAAAGATTTGCAATAAGTTAGGTCTTAAGGTTCTATACTACGTCACGGTTGAGTTCTCATCTGTGTCTAAGTACTTCTTGGAGCCCCTAGCCTACGTTAACTTCATATCCACACCTTCAAACTTCGGTAAGGAGGTCATGGTAAGGCATGGAATACCTGGCGAGAGGATAATGGTTGTGCCTCACGGGGTTGACACCAAGATTTTCAGACCATTCAATGCTAAGTTTGGGGGTTTTGAGGACTACTTCTTCTACGGTATGGTAGCTAGGAATAACTTGAGGAAGGAGTTTCCCGTAGTTATTAGGGCTTTCGCTCAACTACCTAGCGAGGTTAGGGAGAGGTCAATGCTTTACCTCCACACCAGCCTCCAAGAAGAGAACGTTAGCTGGAGTGGTGTTCTTAGGGGTTGGGATTTAAGCACCATAATAGCTAAGTACGGTCTAACAAATAAGGTACTCATGCCCTCGGAAGGTGATAAGTGGTGGGGTGTTGATGAGGAGGAGCTAGCACAGATATATAACGCATTAGACGTCTATGTTCATGCATCAAGTGGTGAAGGATTTGGTCTCCCAATCCTTGAGGCAATGGCGTGCGGAAAGCCAGTCATAGCCTCCAACAACACAGCAATACCTGAAGTCGTGGGTGACGCTGGGATATTAATACCATGCTTTGAGGAGGATATGGAGACAGCTGAAGGCTTCACGGTAGCCACTACACGCATAAAGCCATTCACGGAAGCAATGGCAAGGCTATTCTATGATGATAACTTAAGGAAGACACTATCACAGCGAGCAATAGAGAGGGCAAAGCAGTTCACATGGGATAAAGCAGTAAGGCTAATAGAGAAAGCAATACATGAAACACTCAATCACGGAAGAATAGGCATGCAGATACTAAAGAAATGGCTCGCACCAAAACAAACACCAAATAACCCTTAAACCAAAAATAAAACAGGTGTAATAGTGAGGGTAAGCAAGCACCTAAAGAGACTCATACTGAAATGGCTACTAGACCCCGAAGTAATGAGGGAATTACACCTCCCAACACTCAAGGTAGGCAAAGGCACGGTAACAATTGATGGTGAAGGAGTAATATTCCCAGCACTAACAGC
>Ga0190313_1000389_pt1 | contig 26419 bp, 28 predicted proteins | sample 4870071011_MG_FD_169989 | JGI IMG/M metagenome (GOLD analysis project Ga0190313, IMG submission 169989) | Hydrothermal vent sediment bacterial communities from Southern Trench, Guaymas Basin, Mexico - 4870-07-10-11_MG | ecosystem: Environmental > Aquatic > Marine > Hydrothermal vents > Sediment ... | reverse complement strand
TGACTTTTTTCTTTTCCAAGCCTCGCCCTTTAGGCGGGGTACAGTGTTCAAAAATTTGGCTCTTGAACAGGAAAGCCAAAAACTTATAAACTTCTAATGCCATACATATGTTGAGTGGTGTATATGGGGAAGATAACCATAGTCGTTGATGACGACATCGAGAGAGAATTTCGAAAGGCTGTTGCAAGGAGGTACGGAGCTAGAAAGGGTGCACTTGGGATAGCAGTAAGCGAAGCAATGAAACTCTGGATTAAAAAAGTCAAAGAAACCGGTGAAGAAGAGTGAAAAGAAGCGTAACCGTCAAACTCCAGCCTTCAAAAGAGCAGGAGAAAATTCTCTTCGAGTTGGCTCAAGCCACACTCATAATCTGGAACAAAATCAACTACGAGAGGCTGAAGCAGTTCAAGGAGTTCGGCAAAATAGACTTTAACGGGACGGAAAAAGAAGCCTACTATTGCTTCAAAGACTGGATTGGCGGTTCAACAGTCCAACAATTAGCCAGAAAGAATGCAGAAGCTTGGCGGAGCTTCTTCACCCTGAACAAGAAGAAAAAGGCTGGGGAATTGCCTGATTGGTTTAAGTCAAAGCCGCCAAAATTCGTCAAAGGAAAGAAACTCTTCACAATTCCTTTGAGAAATGACCAGTACCGGATTGATGGGAACGTCATCGAGCTGAGGAGGCTCGGAAAATTCGGCAGGCTGGGGATTCAGTTCAAGGGGAGAATTCACCTGAAGGGCAAGCAAGGGAGGCTTGAAATTGTTTACGATGACGTAAAGCGAAAGTGGTACGCTCACATTAGTTTTAACGTTGAAGAGAAATTTAGGAGAGGTTGGGTTAGAATTCCGAGAGAGCCGAAGGGAAGCCTCTCCGCAGGAATTGATTTAGGAGTGAATAATCTAATGGCCGTTTATGTGGAAAATGGTGAAAGTTTTCTTGTGAATGGCAGACCACTAAAAAGCATTGCTTTCTACTGGCAACACAGGATTGCTGAATACCAGTCTAAAATCAACAAGTCCGGATTCAAGACTTCAAGAAGACTCAGGAGAATTCACAAGAAGGCAAAACTCCAGGCGAGGCATTATATTAACACTGCAGTCAGGCAAACTGTTGAAAGACTCTATAGGTTGGGAGTCTCAAAGATTGTCGTTGGCTACCCAAAGGAAATCGCAAGAAATTCTGACAAGGGCAGGAGGCAGAACTTCATCCTCTCTCACGTTTGGCGTTTTAACTACGTTATCAAACGCTTGAAGGAAGTTGCCGAAGAGTATGGCATTCGTATCGTCTTGGTTGATGAGGCTTTCACTTCTCAAACGTGCCCCCTCTGCGGCCAACGCCACTCCAATGGTAGGTTCGTTAGAGGTTTGTTTAAGTGCCGCAGAGAGGGCGTTGTAATGAATGCAGACTTAGTTGGTGCCTTCAATATTTTGCGCAAAGTTAGAACGATAACCCCGAACCTCTCGGCTTTGTCGGGGGGTAGGGGTAACCGGGGGAAGACCCTCCCGGAGGGGTTCGAAGAACCCTTTTCAAGGGTTGCTCTGATGAGAACCCCTCAAACCTCCCTGCCTAATTGAAACCCTCGCAAAGGGGAGGAGGTCAGTTCTCAGCCCTTCTTTGATTAACCAAATCTCCCAGATATGCAAATCCATACAAAGCAATAACTGCACTAACGGTCAATCCCAAAATATCTGTCACAGTTGCTTCAAATCTGTAGAGGGTTAATCCAAGAATTCCTATAGTTATGAGCAACAGTGTCATCATGAGTTTTATGCCAAATTCCTCAACATAGGCAATCAACCCAAAAAGAAGCCACATAACTATTTCAAAATAAATGTAAGCATCTTTTACACTTCCAGCTTTCCAGTTAGCCAACGCTATACCGACCATTATGACCAAGATAACAAATCTCCCCCATTCCTTGTGTTTTTCCATGAGTTTCGGGACGAACAGCCCAATCAAAAGCCCTATAGCAATCACAAACATCAGTCCTAAGTTCATGGTACTCACCAAAAAATTAAGTTAGGAAGAGGGTTTGTAGAGAGGTCTCAGAAATATCTCAAATGCCGCAACAGGCATTTCAATGCCCCAGTTCTCCAAAACTTGTGGGTGGATTTCCCCTATTATTCCAATTTCTTTACCCTCAACGATTATCTTTCCAACCCTACCCGGAATGAATGAGCCGTGTTCTGTCTCTTCAAGCTCATATTCAAAGCCTAAATGGTGCATGACACTGTCAAGAATCTCTTTAACCTTTGTAAACGTGACTCTTGGATGAGCTATTGCAACAGCTAATTTACTCTCGCTTACTGTTTTTGTTTCCCTTGCTTCGTCAATAAGTGTCGCCATGCCAACTTCAAAGATTTTTTGCGGATATTCTTCATGTGTGTTTAAGCCGAGGAATTCCATCAATGAGGGGAGAAGCCATTTTCTCAATGCACTCCATCTCAAACTTATCGGGTTCTCAATCTCGACTATTTCTTCCTCTGGAATGTTCATCTTAGTAAACTGGGCTTCTTTGTTGGTGAGGTTAAAAGTCATGACTTCTTGTAGTCCAAAGCCAATCATCAACTCTCTTATAGCATTCTCAAACTCGATGAAGTCATCTCCCTTACCTTGAACCGCCAATTTTGGTTCTTCAGGTTCAATCTCATTATAGCCGTAAGCAATGAGAACATCCTCTAAAACATCTCTTGCATGCATTATGTCATCTCTAAACGCAGGATATTTGAGTTTTGCTTTTCCATCCTTAAGCTCAACTTCATAGAACATCTTCTCTAAAAGCTCCTTAATCTGTTCATCACTTAGCTCAATTCCAGCAAGCTTTTTGATATAGCTCAGCTCAACCTCAAATTCTTTTGGAGTTAAATCGGGCGTCTCAATTTCAAAGTCTTTGTAAACAACTTTTACGCTCCTTATCTTTCCGCCACGCTCTGCTAAAGCCGTTACAAGAACATTCAAAGCAAGCATAATCTTATTCAGATGCCATCCAGTGATGTCTATGAATATGTTTTTTGTTTCCTCAGTAACTTTTCCGTGAGTTTCTGAATTTATCACGGGAGGCATAGAAAGAACATTACCTTCACTGTCAACCAAAAGGGGATAATATGGCTTTCCCTTAATTAGATGCCCATATTCCTGTCCCTTCTCGTGTTTCTCAAGTATCTCATTTGCTGTCATCTCTTCCTCATAGTTCAGAGGAATGAATTTTATCTTCTCTGGCTCAACAGCTTTGTAGTAAAATGGGGGCTTAAGCTTATCAAAGTCAAAAGTTCCAATTGCAACTTCCCTTCTCTTTCTTCCAAAAGTCAGAGCAATTTTTTCTTGAAGCTGAATCAACTGTTTGAATGCCTCCTCATCGAGGTTTACCCCCTCAACAACTGCATAGACCCCATAAGGTCTAATATCCTTAAGCTTCTCATCAACATAAACAACAATATCGCTCTTCTCAACTTCGTATTTTGGCAGACCCTTTTTCATTCCAAGCGCCCATTTTACCTGTCTTGCAATTCCCTCAGCACTCCACAAGTCGGGTCTGTTTGTATCTTTTGCATCAGCTTTGAAGTAAATTTTACCGTTTTCCTCCCAGACATCATCGAGCTCGCATTTAGCGTAAAGGAATAAGTCTTCCCATTCCTCAACCGTGAAGGATTTTCCTATGAGTCTTTCTAAATCATCTTTAGCAACATCGAACTTTGGCATTTTGCTCACCTCACCAAATTATCTTAGCCTCTCTAAGCCACTTCAGGTCATAGCTGAAGAGGTACCTTATGTCATCAATTCCAAGCTTAAACATTGCTAATCTGTCAATTCCAATTCCCCAAGCAATCACTGGAACATCAATGCCAAGAGGCTTAGTCATTTCCTCTCTAAAGATCCCAGCTCCCCCAAACTCTACCCAACCAAGCTCTGGATGTTTAGCGCTCATCTGAACACTGGGCTCTGTGAATGGATAATAATCTGGTAGAAACTTTACTTTTTTCGCTCCTGCAACTTCAGTAGCAAAGCGCTTGAGTATTCCAAGTAGATGTTTAAAGGTCAAATCTTCCCCAATAACAAATCCTTCAACTTGGTTAAACTCTATCAAGTGAGTTCTATCTAAAACATCTGGTCTGAAGACTCTTTGGATAGCAAAGTACTTTCCTGGAATTTGAATATCCTTAGCCAACTGACGAGCACTCAGTGCTGTTCCATGAGCCCTTGGCATTAGCATCATAGCCATTCTTGGATCCCATTTATAGCCCCAGCCTCTTGAACCCGTTATCCAGCCGTGCTCGTGAGAGGCTTTAACTCTCTCAACGAGCTCTTCCTCTGGCAAGAATCCATACTTTGGATACTTAAGCTGATAAGTGTCTGTCCAATCTCTTGCCGGATGATTCTGAGGCTGGAACAGGGCATCGAAGTTCCAGAATTGGGTTTCAATTAAGCTCTCAGCAGTCATTTCAATGAAGCCCATTTCAATAAGCTTTCTTCTAATCTTATCAAGAAAAGTTCTATAAGGCTGCTTTTTACCAGGATAAATTCTCCTAACTGGTGCCTTAATATTGAAGCGCTTGAATTCAACGTTTCTCCATTTGCCACTCTTTATGAGCTCAGGTGTAAGGATTGAGACTTCTTCCTTGAGTTCCAAGCCCTTTTCTGCCAACTTAAGCCCCTCTTCAGTTATCTCAACTTCCCTCTCCGTTTTAAGTTCTTCCTCTGCAATCTTTCTCCTCTTAAGCTCATTTAACGAGATTAAGCCTTCGATTTCTTTAGCTTCAACTTCACCTTTTTCGGCAAGAATTTTGAGAGCTTTATCTATAGGTCTGTCTTCATTTAAAGCTGCTTTGCCTTTTTCTGTAATCTCAAGAACAAGCTTTTTGTCTTCCTTTCTAACCGTTGCCCATCCCTCTTTTCTTAGAATTCCAACTATCGGCTTAAGCTCATCGTCACTAAGAACTCTCTTTAAATCATCGAGTGTTACTTTTCCCTTCTCAACAAGAAGCTTTAGAGCCCTTCTTTCAGGAAGTCCAATCTCAGCGTACCTTTTACCAGTTTCCGTTAGCTTTACAATCTTCTTCTGCTTTTCGTGGAGTTTTGCAAGCCCTTTGCTTTGGAGCCACAAGACAGCTCTCATGACTGCAACTTGATCAAGTCCGGTTTCCTTGACGAGATTCTCAAATTTTACCCTTCTCAAGTCCTTAAGCTTAATGAGAGTCAATTTTTCTTGATAGCTTAGTTCCATCTTAAACCCCCGCAGAAAATTGGTATGCATTTACTTAAAAATTGCGGTTAGAAAATGAACAGAGAAAAGAAAGTTCACTTCTTTTGTGGGAAGAATACAACCTTACCAGTCTTCCCTGCACGCATAAGTTCAAAGGCCTCTTCAAACTTGTCAAAGCCTTTATACTTGTGGGTAATTATCGGGTCTAAATTGAGTTTTCCGCTCTGAAGGAGCCTTGAAACAGTGTACCAAGTTTGCCAGAGATGTCTTCCAGTTATTCCATAAACTGTGAGTGACTTGAAGATTATCAAGTTGTTAAAGTCAATTGAGACATCCCCTGGAAAGAGCCCAAGCAGAGAGACCCTTCCCGCTGGAGTTACTGCCTGCAATCCCTGTTCAAGAGCCTTTGGAGCACCGCTGAATTCGAGGAATACATCAACACCGTTACCATCTGTTAAGTCCATAACTTCTTTGACAACATCTTCCTCAAAGGGATTAATAACAACATCAGCACCAACTTTCTTTGCTAATTCTCTTCTGAAGTCGCTTGGCTCACTTACTATTACGAGAGAGGCTCCTGAGGCTTTTGCGACTGTTATGCCAAGTAACCCAAGAGGGCCAGCTCCTGTTATAAGGACAGTTTTTCCAGCAACAGGTTCTGCTAAAACAGTATCAACAGCATTTCCTAATGGCTCTTGGAGGGTTGCATATTCTGGTGGAACATTCTCAGGATTCTTCCATGCATTTTGTGCTGGAACTATTGCATATTCAGCAAAAACACCATCTGTATCAACACCGAAAATCTTTGTATTCTGGCAGACGTGATAGTTCCCAGTTTTACATTGATAACACTTGCCACACACTATGTGGGTCTCTGCGGAGATGTAGTCTCCAACATGTATATCATCAACCCCCGGACCGACTTCTACTACTTTCCCAGCAACTTCATGTCCCATGATTTGAGGTGGCTTGATTCTGCTCTGAGCCCATTCATTCCATTCATAGATATGCAAATCGGTTCCACAAATGCTGGTTGCTAAAACCTCAATAAGAACTTCCCCTTCTTTTGGCTTAGGAATGTCAACCTCAACAAGCTCTGCACCATATGCAGGTTTTGTTTTCATGATAGCGACCATCTTATCAACCATCTCTATCATCCCCATAAAACGCTTACATGAGTATCTAAACGAGAGGCGATATAAACTTTTTGTGCAAAATATTTGGCGCAAATTTCCATTATATGTGATGAAAATTTGGCCTAAAGTTATGTCAAGTGAAAAATACAACAATATACCGATTATTTTAAAGGAAAAGTTTGCAAATATATAAAATTAGGAACATGAATTTTAGCAACAAAAGTTTTGAAAAATATAAAGAAATACCAAAAGGTTTAAATAGCACCAAAGGGAGCCTTTAAATGCACACATCTCTGTGGTGGTGTCTGAGTTGGAGAATAGGAAGTTTGGTGGAAAGAAGTTTAGTAGAGGTAGACCAAGAGTTAGACAGCCTCCAGTTAAAGTTGGAGAAAGATATAAAGTGAAAATTGAGGCTCTTGGAAAAGGTGGAGATGGCATAGCAAGGATTAAAGGATTTGTTATTTTTGTCCCCAAAACTAAAATCGGAGATGAGGTGGAAATTGTAATTAACTCCGTAAAGCAAAAATTTGCTTTTGGGGAAGTGATTGGATAGTTCAAATCTCTTACTTCTTCTATCCTTTTTTACACGCTGGTCAGATTATGAATTAGAAAACCTTATATTCCCAAATAAAATAAACAATCTAATAATGTAATTCAATCCTGTAAGCTCTGTTGAAATTAAAATAGGGGAGCGTGAATATTCCATGGCTGTTGTAATAGTCACAGGGAGAGGAGGGGCAGGTAAAACCACAACAACCGCCAATCTCAGCACTTATTTTGCCCAGAGGAGATATAGAGTTCTTGCAATTGATGGGGATCTATATCTTCCAAATCTTGGGTTCCATTTTGCACTTGAAAATGTTAATTATACCGTTCATTCCGTCTTGAAAAATCCAGATCTCGATCCAGAATGGGCAATTTATAAGCATCCCTTAACTGGAGTTTACGTAATGCCGGGAAGTTCGAACCTGCAGGAGGTTCTGGGGATTTCCACCAAGAAACTAAGAAATATTGTAAGAGATCTGAAAAACAAATTTGGGATAATTTTTGTCGATTCTCCAACTGGTATACCTTTTGACACACTACCAACTTTTGAAGTTGCAGACTATCAATTGATAGTTGTTGAAATTGAGCGTTCTCCAATATATTCATTTGAAAAAATGGTAGAAAACGAAATAGAAAAGCTAAAAGCATTAGGTGATGAATATAATTTAGAAGTTGGTGTAATCTTCAACAAAGTTAGGGAATCCCAAGACGTTATAGATAAAATTGTAGAGGCCGTTGAAGGGGATATTGGGGTATCAGTTCTTGGAGTAATTCCATATGATGATATTGTACCCGAATCTGTTAATGTTGGAATTCCAGTTCTTATTTATAAGCCAAAGAGTGATGCTGCTCTTGCTTTTTACGAAGCTGGTCAAGTAATGGAAGAGTGGATGTTTAAAAAAGTTGAATGATATTAGTTTTCTGGGGGTGTGTTTTTATGAACATTGAAGAGATCATTGACAAAGTTTCAAAAGGAGAAATCAAGCTCCACCAGGTTGAAAAATACACCAATGGAGACAAAAAGCTTGCAACGGAAATCAGAAGAAAAGCTCTTGAGAAAAAATTTGGGATAAGATTGGAACACATAGGATACTACTCAATTGATCCAAATCAGGTTATTGGGAAGAATATCGAGAACATGATCGGCGTCGTTCAGATTCCAATGGGTGTTGCTGGACCGCTTAAGATAAATGGTGAATATGCCAAAGGAGAATTTTACGTCCCATTGGCCACAACAGAAGGAGCATTGGTTGCCTCAGTGAATAGAGGGTGTTCGGCTTTAACGGCTGCTGGAGGAGTGAAAACAACAATTATCGGTGACAAAATGACAAGAGCACCTCTGTTAAAGTGCCCAGATGCAAGAAGGGCAAGAGAGGTTGCAGAGTGGGTGAAAGAAAATATAGAATATCTACAAGAAGTTGCTGTTTCAAAGGTTACAAGACATGGAAAGCTCAGAGATGTTAAGCCTTTTATAGTGGGTAACAATCTCTACTTGAGGTTCGAATTTGAAACAGGTGATGCCATGGGCATGAACATGGTGACAATAGCAAGTGAAGAGATAATGAAAGCCATTGAAGAGAAGTTCCCAGATGTTAAGTACCTCGCCTTGTCTGGAAACTTATGTGTGGATAAAAAGCCAAATGCAATCAACTTCATTTTAGGCAGAGGAAAGACTGTCATAGCTGAGGCTGTTATTCCAAGAGAAATCGTTAAGAAAAAGCTTAAAACAACACCAGAGCTGATAGCGGAAGTTAATTACAGAAAGAACTTAGTTGGCTCTGCACAGGCTGGAAGTTATGGCTTCAATGCTCATTTTGCAAACATAGTTGGTGCTATTTTCTTGGCAACAGGTCAAGATGAGGCACAGATTACAGAAGGTGCCCATGGAATAACCTTGGCTGAGGTGACCCCAGAGGGAGATTTATACATAAGTATAACAATGCCAAGCTTAGAGATTGGAACAGTCGGTGGAGGGACAAGAGTTCCATCCCAGAGAGAAGCATTGAGCATTATGGGTGTTGCTGGAGGGGGTAATCCCGCTGGAACAAATGCAAAGAAGTTTGCTGAAATAGTGGCTGGTGCTGTTTTGGCTGGAGAGCTTTCACTCCTGGCAGCAATAGCTGCAAAGCACCTTGCTAAGGCTCATAAGGAGCTTGGTCGTTAAAACTCTACCCATTTTATTTTAATCTTTCCCTTCTTAGCTGCCTTTTCAACAGAGTTTTTCCAGTAGTTATAAGGAACTTCGTTTATCAGTTTTCTAACTTTTCTCGGCATAAGAAAGTGGCCAAGAGCCCCAAAGATAACAACTCCAAAAAGGTATCCGATCCAGCGATTATGGAGACAGCTTTCGGTCACTTCACCAACTACCATCATAAATCCCGATAGGACGTAGACAGCAAGTTCTTTTCCTAATCTTTTCCGATCTTTTTTCATGATATCGAGCCCATAATAAGGTATCTCATCGAGTTTGTCTTCTGCAAGAAGTTGGATAAAGTCTTCAAAGGCACCCTTCCTCATACCAAAAACTCTGGGTTTAACCCTTTATCGCAAGATATTCATTCTCAGGAGCTTCATAAACGTATATGCTCCTCTTCTCAGAGCAAACGTCGAAGATCTCAAGTGAAATTATGTTCTTTCCTTCAAGTTTTCCAAGAAGACTTTTGAAGCTTTCAGGTGTCGGATTCTTGAACTCGAGTGCGGAAGGTAGCATTTCCCTGACTCGCTCTGGAGCAATACCCTCAAGGCGGTAATATACTACCATAACACCGGAAAGCCTTGATTTCAATGCCTTCATGATTCCTCCAGTCACCTTTCACCACCGTATCTACTACCTGATACATAAAAGTTATATTCCTTACAGTTATAACCGAAGCTTTAAAAGTCTGCTCTTCACACCCATTCTATGATGATGACTTTTTCCCTCACTCTGAGCTATGATAAGGAGCCGATGCACTGACTACTCTTCCCAGCTTTTCTCTTTGTATCCTTTTTTGATACCTTGAATAAAAGTTATAGCCCCAAAGGCCCACACACCATAATTGAATATGTCTTGAAGTGATTTATTCCCAGAAGAGCCAGCGATAATGAGAGGTATAAATCCAATGATAATTTGAATAATAGTCAGCAAATCTGGCTTTTTAAGCCGTTTAGAGTACTCTCCATCTGCAATCTTCTTTAAGACCTCTCCAATTGCTTCTTTCTTTTTAATTACAAACACACGGTATAAATCCTTCTTTTCGAATTTTATCTTCTCGGCACTTGGAAACACATAAAACCATCGGCTTATTCCATCGGTCAGCTCAACAACGTAAATCCTTGGTGGATTATCCTTTAGGAACTTCTCAACCGCTAAGAGCAAATTTGTTTCGTCTGGCTCAATAAGCCTTGCCGGAGAAAACTCCTTAAACCTAATTTCAAGCTCTTTAGCGGCTTCACCAACAGTTTTACCATCTTTTGTTTCGATTCTAACATAAATTAATCTAAATTCTTTCTCTTTTTTCGGTTTTTTCCTCTTTGTTGGTTCCTTGAGAACCTTTTCCCATCGTTTCCTGGGTATAGGAATAGTTGGGGGTGTTGCTATTGGCATGTACTCACCAAAATTACTTTAGAAGTTAGTACTTAAAAATTTATTGAAGAAAAGAAAAATCAAGAACTTAGCTCTTGAATCTTCTTCCTGACCAGTTGACTGACGAGCTTACCATCGGCTTTGCCTCTAAGCTTTGCCATGACCCTTCCCATTATCATGCCCATTGCTCCCATCCCCTTAGCTTTGATAACATCAATGTTCTGGTGGATTATCTCATCAATTATTTTCTCCACTTCCTCGGGGCTGAGAAGCGTTAATCTCTTCTCCTCAGCAACTTGGAACGCCGATTTCTCTGGATGCAAAGCTAATTCCTTGAATATCTCTTCAAACGCCTCTTTGGCAATCTTGTTGTCAAGGTAAAGCTTAAATGCCTCCTTGATGTGCTCATCGGTTATGTTCTCAATTGGAACTTCTTTCTTCAGACCTTTGAGGACAACCACAAGAATTGATGCCGCTAATGAAGGCTTAACACCCATCTCGATAATCTCTTCAAACAGCTCGTCCCTTTCGTCATCGACCAGTGTTTTAGCTAAGCTCCTGTCAATCTTGAACTCCTTGACATAGCGCTCAACCTTAGCCTGTGGAAGCTCTGGAAGATTTGCAAGAATTTCCTCCTTCATTTCTTTCGTTATGAGTATAGGCGGAATATCTGTCTCTGGGTACATCCTCGCTTTACCTGGCAGTGGACGCATGTATTGGGTGTTCCCATCTGGTAGAGCTCTCCTTGTTTCTTCTGGGACACCATATAATGCCTCTTTGGCTCTTTGTAGAACTTCTCCCAAAGCTTTCTTAGCTATTTCCTCCTCAGCTGCAACTAAAACAAAAGCATCTTGCTCTCCTAAGCCAAGTCTCTCAATGAGTGCATTAACTTCTTCTTGCGTAATTCCATAATTAGGTAATTCATCAATGTGGAATATTCCCTTAACGTATTTCTTCGCCCTGTCTGCCATTTCTGTTCCTAATCTCCTTCCGGGTTGAATTTCATAACCAATAAGCCCTCTAAACTTTGGAAGTTTTAATGCTAAAACCTTTCCACCCTTCTTAATTGCCCTTGCAATAATCTTTGATTGAGTGTTCCCGAAGATGCCGGTAACGTCATAAAACTCTTCCTTCAGCTCTTCCTCATTTGCACCTCTCTTTTTGAGTTCATCACGAATCTTAAGGAGGTTTAATTGCCTCAAAACTTCACGCTCAATGATGATAGGTATCATATCTAACTCTTGAACACCTTTAATCTCAATTCTTGCACCACCTTTAATTGAAACGTTCAGGTCTTGTCTGATTGTTCCAAGTCCTCTTTTGACTTTTCTTGTTGCCCTCAAGGCATCACCTATGTATTTGGCAACAACCTTTGCCTGTTCTGGGTGGTGAATATCTGGAGTTGTTGCAATTTCAACCAATGGAATTCCTAAACGGTCAATCCTGTAAATCACTTTGCCATCTTCCCTCTCAATTATCCTTGCAGCATCTTCCTCCAGACAGATTGTCGGAATTCCAACGCTTCCCCATGGAGTGTCAACCTTTCCATTCATTGCTATTATCGCAGTTCTCTGGAAACCAGAAACGTTGGATCCATCAATGACAATCTTACGCATGAAATGAACCTCATCAACGGGAGTAGCGTTGAGAAGGTACGCAATTTGAAGAGCTACTCTTAAAGCCTCTTCATCCGGCATGTGTGGTGGCTCCTCGTCCATGTAAACCAAATCGCTGAACTTGTAGTTTCCTTCGTAAACGTAGGTCTTTCCCTTTTTGAATTCCTCCAAAGCTGCTTGGTCAATCTCACCAAGCTCACTCATCGTTGGCCTTAACCTTCTCTGAAATGTAAAATCAACTTCTTCATGAAGCTCACTTGGCACAGGTGAGAACAGCTTTTTAGTGTCAAGCTGTCTGTGAATTTCTAAACCCACTTTAAGCCCAAGCTCTTTGTAATTAAGTTCCATCATCATCACCTCAGATATGTATCAAATCTTGTGTAAGGTGTTATCTCACCCGCATAGTTCGTTAGCATCATCTTTCTAACTTCTTCAAGATTCTGAGTGTGTCCAAGAACCCAAACTAACTTCACATAGGCTGTTTCTGGGAGCATGTCTTCACATGGAATAACTCCGGCTTTGAGAAGCTTTCTACCCGTTGAATAAACGTTCATGTTTATCCTCCCATAGATACACTGACTTGTCATACAGACAGCAATTCCCTCTTGGACTGCTCTCTCAATGCTTGGAATTATGTGAGTTGGAGTGTGCCCTAAACCCGTCCCTTCTATAACAATACCTTTGTAACCCTTATCAACAAAGAAATCAATAATCTCACCGTGCATACCCGGGAACGTCTTCACAAGCGCTACCTTTTCCTCAACTTTATCATCTACCCAGACCTCGGAATTGGTTCTCCCCCTATAATCATCCCTAAGGAACTCTATCCTCCCATCACTCCAAATCTTGGCTATTGGAACATCATTTACGCTCCTAAAGGCATCCCTTCTTGAAGTGTGCATTTTCCTGACCTTTGTACCCCTGTGGGCTAAACAGTAGGTATCCCCAGTTTCGCCGTGCATAACAACGGCAACTTCACCAAAATCCGCTGTGGCCATTCTGACCGAGCAGATGAGATTCATTGCAGCATCACTTGAAGGTCTATCGCTACTTCTCTGTGCTCCAACCAAGATGACGGGCTTTCCTAAATCTCTTAACATAAAGCTTAATGCTGCTGCGGTGTACCCCATTGTATCCGTTCCATGTCCAATGATAACTCCATCCTCCCCTTCATTCAAAGCCTTGGCAACTTCATGGGCAATCTTAACCCAGTACTCTGGCTTCATGTCCTCACTAAAGATATTCATTATCATCTTCGGGGTTATGTTTGCAATTTCAAATATTTCCGGAACTGCCAGTGCAAGTTCTTCTGCCGTAAAGGCAGGGTAAACTGCTCCCGTTTCATAGTCTATCTTTGATGCAATTGTTCCACCAGTTCCGAGTATCGTGACATTTGGAAGGTTGGGCTTCTTAAGGAGTGCCTTCTTAAACTCTCTGCTTTCCTTGGGCTTGGCCCTCTTAATAACTGCCACATCAATTATGTTGTCAACAAGAATGCCTATGTTATACCCATTATCCAGCTTTAGGGTGAGGGTTTCACCTTCAGAGAGTTCATAAGGAGGCATTACAAGGCCTTTATACTCAATCCCATCCTTAGTGGTAATCTTAATTGAGTCACCTATGTTGATACCTTTTTCTTTTAAAAATCGCTCAACTTTTTTCATATCTTCACCTCCACTTTTATTTAGCCTCAATTTTAAACCTTGGTTCCTCAATCCACTGAGACTTGCATCTTGGACATTTAGACGGAATATTTATTTCAGCCCTAAATACAAATCCACACTTCCTGCATACAGCGGGCTGAATCAGCAGAATTTTCCCTTCACGCTTTAATATCTTAGCAATTGCTTTTAAATCCTCAAGAATTACCTTTTTACTCCCCTTCCCTCTCATGTCGAGCATCATGGCTAATTCACTAACACTGTAATCCCTTTGCTCCAAAAGCTTTATTATTTTCTGCCTTCGAGTCATCATTGGCATCAAAGCTAATTAATGGCACCAGAATATAAAGCTTAAGGTTGAGAAACAGCATATTAAAAGGCAAATTGAGCATCTGACAGGTGAAGGAAATGATAATTGAAAAGTCAGAAAAAATTCTGGAGAAATACAGTCTATGCAACAACTGCCTCGGAAGGTTATTCGGCATGCTAGGAAAGAGCACTAACTACATTAGGGGAAAATCAATTAGATTGATACTCAACATGGAACGAGAAGCAAGAAGAATGCCTACTTTTGAAGAGCCCGAAAAGTGTGAGCTCTGTGGAAATATCTTCAAGAAGACTGAATACCTTGCGAGATTATGCTATGATAAAGCTCAAAAGCTTGGAATTGAGTTTGAGAGCTTTCTTGTTGGCTCAAGATTTCCAGAAGAGATTTTAGAGGAAGAAAAACAACTCTGGGAGGAGTTTGAGTTAGAATTCGCTGAGCCAATTAATAGGGAGTTCAACAGGGAAGTGGGAAAGTTCCTCGAAGTTCTTTTCCAAAAACCCGTTGACAAGGAAAATCCAGATGTTATTTTCATTATTGATCCTTACAATGAGAGAATCGAGCTTCAAATAAAGCTGTTATACATCTATGGCAGGTATAGAAAGCTTACAAGAGGAATACCTCAGACGCCATTAAGGGGTTTCAAAGAGAGTGTTGCTTCAATAATCTGTAAGCCGTTTTCAAAAGCAACAAAGAGTAAGTGCATCTTCCATGGAGCTGGAAGAGAGGACGTTGACGTTAGAATGCTTGGCAATGGGAGACCTTTTGTTGTGGAAGTTAAGAGACCAATAAAGAGGAAAATTGACTTGGAAAAGATTGCCCAAGAGATCAATCAGAGCAAAAAGGTTGAGGTTTTAGATTTAAAGTTCATTAGCAGAGAGGAAATGGAGAGGATACTTACGAGCAATCACAAAAAAGAGTACGAAGCTCTTGTTTATGTTGAAGAAGGCGTAACCGCTGAGGAGATAAAGAAAGTTGTAGAAAAGCTCCAAAATTGCACAATTTACCAAAGGACTCCAAGAAGAGTTCTGAGAAGAAGGACGGACATTGTGAGGGTTAGAAAAGTTCATAATGCCAAAGCGGAAATTATTGATGACAAACACTTTAAGCTCAAACTAATCACAGATGGAGGATTATACATTAAGGAACTTATATCTGGAGATAATGGCAGAACAACCCCCTCAGTCTCAGAAATCTTAGGGAAGAAAACATGGTGTGAGAAATTAGATGTGTTAAATATTTTAGATGAGAAAGTGAAAACTTTATAAACGCTTATGTAAATGAGCTTATGACACTTGGGGAAAGACCCTTTCGCTGAAAAGCAAACTCAAAATTGTAAATTCCCAAACCCTTGAGATTTAATTAAAATCCCGAGAGGTGATTAATATGGTTCAAAAAGCCCACAGCTTTAGAAGGAAAACAAGGGGTAAGCTTAGCAAGCACCCAAGGAGGAGGGGGCTTCCACCACTCACAAGATTCCTTCAAGAGTTTGAGATTGGACAGAGAGTTCACATCGTAATTGAGCCAAGCTATCACAAAGGCATGCCGGATCCAAGATTCCACGGAAGAACTGGAACCGTTGTGGGCAAGAGAGGCGATGCTTACATCGTCCAGATAACTGATGGTGGAAAGGTTAAGACATTCTTTATCCACCCAGTTCACTTAAGACCTCAAAAGTGACCCAAAATGATAGGAAGAAAAAAGCTTGAAGAACACTGTCTGACAATTGCAGAAACAAAGGAAATACTGCTGAGAAGAAGAGAAGAAGGGTTAGAGGAAAATCCAGAGGAGCCAATGTTTTATGAAGCAAGAATAAGCCTTGAGCATGCGGAGAGATTTGCAAAGATTACTCCAGAACAAGCAAAGGAACTTAAAGATAAGCTTATCTCCGCATTTGAGTGGATGGATGAAAGACTGGCAGTAAAAATCATTGACATAATGCCAGAAGATTACATGGATGTTAGAGTCATATTTGCCAAAGAGGACTATATGCCCACTAAAGAAGAGGCCGAAGAGATCATCAAGATTCTGAATGAGTACAGAGAGTAATCTATTCTATTTCTCTTTCTGCTTTATATCTTTCTATGAGAAAGCAGACAAAAGTATAAAAACCTCCTAAGTGTATATTTTCTGGGGGAGAGAAAATGGATTATTATAGGAAGCACTCATATATGCAGAGTATAAAGAAGAAGAGGAACACAGAATATGAAGAATATGCCTATGTATTAGACTATTTGCCCACTGGTTACATTGATATGGAGCACTTTAGGATGAAGAGGGACAATAAACCAATTGCTCAAGTCATAGGAGAGAAGGCATTCACTCTTCTGGAAGTTATTCCCAAGACAGATTTAATGCTATATGAGAGAGTTTTCATAGGAAAGGGTCAGAGGGATAAAATCCTCATGATAAACAGAAAGCTCAGATATGAAGATTTAACTCCAACTGCAAAAGCCGAACTGCCATATGTTATAGAAGAGATTGTAAAGAACAACGAGCAGAGATTTATAAAGTTCTTTAACATGGCACCCCCCATAACAAACAGACTGCACAGCTTGGAGCTTTTGCCGGGAATTGGAAAGAAGCACATGTGGGAAATTATTGAAGAAAGACAAAGACAGCCATTTGAAAGCTTTGAGGACTTAAAGCACAGAGTTAAGGGCCTTCCAGACCCAGTTAAAATGATAGCAAAGAGAATTCTTGATGAACTTCAAGGCAAAGACAGATACAGGCTCTTTGTTGGACACAACAGACTCTTCAGGGAGTAGGGATGCTTAAATCTCGCCTTTTTTATCTTCTTTCGAAATACAACTTGAGAATAAACTCCGATTTGGGACAAAATTTTCTGATAGTGGACGACATTATCAAGAGAGAAGTTGAAAGAGCTGAAATAAAAGTCAATGAGACCGTTCTTGAAATTGGGCCTGGATTGGGTTTTTTGACAGATGAATTGAGCAAGTACGCAAAGAAAGTCTATGCAGTTGAGAAAGATTCCCGTCTTATTGAAATCCTTCAGAAAGAATATTCTTGGAGAAATGTTGAAATAATTCATGGAGATGCACTTAAAGTCGAATTTCCTAAATTTGATAAAATAGTTTCAACTCTGCCATATCAGATATCATCTCCAATAACCTTCAAATTTCTGAAGTATGATTTCAAAAAGGCAGTTCTCATTTATCAGCTTGAATTTGCTCAGAGGATGGTTGCAAAGCCCGGTGACAAAAACTACTCTCGCCTATCGGTTATGGTTCAAGCAAAGGCAGATGTTGAGCTTGTTGAAAGAATCGGTAGGGGGGCATTCTATCCAAAGCCAAAAGTTGATTCTGCGGTGATAGTCTTAGAGCCAAAGCCCAAGAAAGAGCAGATTGAACTTGATGAGAGGTTGGTTAAAGCACTATTCCAGCACCGAAGAAAAAAAGCATCAAAAGCTCTAAAAGACTCATATCACATGCTGGGATTGACTAAGGGAAAATTCAAAGAGATTAGAGAAATTTTTGATAAAATTCCCCATGCTGGAAAGAGGGTTTTCCAGCTTTCAATTGAGGAGATAAAAGACATTGAGGAATTTTTGAGAAAAGAAGGAATTTTGAGCTAAACCTACGGTGAATTTTTAAATTCTCCACTTAAACTCACAAACATGATAGTTGCAATAGTTGATGGATACACTGATGAACCTGCCGGTCTGGGAGTTCCCCCATATTTGGGAATTTATCCCCGCTATGCATATGGGGCAATTAAGAAAGCTATAAAGGATGCTCAAATCTTCTATCTCACCATTGATGATTTGCGCTTCACTTTTGAAGGAGAGCAGGGAATAAGAACAAAAAATAAGACCCCCAATGTCTTCAAGGTTAGGGAAATACTCTCAAAAGCAGATTTAATAATTTACATTGGTGGTCTGCACACTCCAGGGAAATATCTCTCCGCAGTTCCCTCACAGGTGGAGGAAGTTGCCAAGTTCTTTAAGCAGTTTAATGGCATAAAAATCCTGGGTGGACCCGCTTTCATGGGTTCTGCTCATCAAGGAGGAACAAAAATAAGTTCCCGAGAGCTAATGCTCGCAAACCAGATTTTTGACCACGTAGTTTATGGAGATTTAGAGGCTTTTCTGTATGATTTCTTGACTAACCCCAAAGATGCTGACCCACTTAGGTTCAGAACTTATGATGAGCTTAGGGATTACGCTTTGCTCAGTGCTGAAGTTGTTAAGCAGTTTCCAGATTATCCTGAATTCGTAATAGTCGAGATAGAAACCCAGAGAGGCTGTCCAAAAGCCATGGGAATTGGAGGGTGCAGCTTTTGTACGGAGCCCGTGAGATACAAAAAAGTTGAAAACAGACCTATTGAAGATATCATTGAAGAAATTGAACTCCTTTACAAGCTTGGTGTTAGACATTTCCGCGTTGGAAGGCAAAGCTGCATCTTCTCATATATGGCAAAGCCCAATGGAAGGGTTCCAATTCCAAATCCAGATGCAATTGAAAAGCTCTTCAAAGGGATTAGGGAAGCTGCTCCAAATCTAAAGACGCTCCATGTCGATAATGCAAACCCAGCCGTAATAGCAAACTATCCAGAGGAGAGCATTAGAATTGCAAAAGCCCTGATAAAATATGGGACTCCGGGAAATGTAGTTGCATTTGGACTGGAAACCGCTGACCCAAAAGTTGCTAAGAGGAACAACCTCAATGCTACAGCTGAAGAAACCTATGAAGCAGTGAAAATTCTCAATGAAGTTGGTGCTAAAAGAGGCCCTAACGGCATGCCTTGGCTTTTGCCAGGAATAAATATTATCTTCGGATTACCTGGCGAAACCAAGAAAAGCTATGAAATTACATTTCAGTTTCTTAAGAGATTAGTCGATGATGGATTAATGGTCAGAAGAATTAACATCCGCCAAGTAGTGGTGTTTCCGGGAACTCCATTATGGTTCATGAAAGATAAAGTCAAGACGGAGAAGCACAAGCATTTGATAAAGCACTACAAATACAAGATTAGGCACGAGATTGACTTGCCCATGCTTAAGCGAGTTGTTCCAGTTGGGACAATATTAAGATATGTTAGAGCTGAAGTTTATGATAATGGGCTAACTTATGGAAGGCAAATTGGAAGTTATCCACTGATAGTTGGTATTCCCAAACAGATTGAACTAAACAAATTCTACGATGTTCTGATTGTTGACCATGGGTTTAGAAGCATAACTGGAGTTCCCATCCCTGTCAATGTCAATAAAGAAAGCTCAAAAGTTCTTAGTTATCTACCGGGAATAGGTAAGAAACGAGTTGCAAAAATCCTCGCAAAAAGACCATTTAAGCGCAAAGAAGATTTCCTAAATCTGCTGGATAAAGACTTAAGAAAAATGTATAATGGGATTGTGATCATTTAACCTGGGAGGAGATTATCGTTTTTATAAGAAGGACTTCAACGAACAAGGTATCCTCAGTTGTTCCTTCAATTACCAAAATTCCAGGTTTTGGACAGTAAATTCTGTTCTTTTCGGCACCTTCTCTTGGACCTTTTAATACAACCAGAAGATGCTTTTTGTTTCCTATGAGACCAAGTCCTATTTCAATCTTCGGTATAAACGCCAAATACCTGTTATCAATCCTCTCAGTGGTTTCTTTAGCGGCTTTATATGCTGCTGTTTCATTGCTACCCGTTTTCATGACATCTTCAATGTAGTATTTGACACCGAATACTGCTCCAATAGTAGCTCCAAGTTCTGAAACTGTCCTGACTCTCCAAACACAAGCTTCACTGCCTTTACAGTTTTTAAAGCTTGGATCTCCCAAGATTATGGTTGCCCTTTCATAGGGACTCCTCAATGTCATATTTATGTCCACTAATGGGTCTCCAGTAAGATAACTTTCAAGCAAAATGAGGTGCGTTTTTCCTTCAAACGGGAGTGCAACGGGTTTAACAACCAATGGCTTTTTCTGTGGTTCAATCGTCTTTGTATAGTTGCTATATCCATAAAAGGCAACAGCAAGAGGTGTTATAATTAAAACAACTATTAACACAAGAGCAAGAAGACGCTTATTCAATCCAGAAACCTCCGATAAAAACTAATTAAAAAAGAAGGGAAAAATCAACCGAGGCTTGCGAGGTACTCCATGAGTTTCTTGGCGGCGTCTCTTGTGGCGTATCTGTCCTTACCTGCAACGATGAGGACTCCGAATCCGTTGAAGTCCTCGATGTACTCGATGTCACCGGCACTGTTGTACCAGTCAACCGTGCTGTAACCGTTGTCAACGAGGTACTTGGTGACTGTGTTTGCAACTGGTCCACCGACAAGGATCAGGTTGCTGTCGATGTTCTCTGGGTCAATCTCGGTGTCAAGGTATGTGATTGGCTCTGCTGGGTGCATGATTGTGTATTCAGTGTATGTGCCGGCCTTGATCTGGTCAACTGTCCATCCTTCGAGCTCATCACCGACTTTGAGCTCCTTGGTGTCATAAACTTTCTTTATTGGTTCAAAGCATATCTTTGCTTTAACAGCAAGCTCGTTAGTGTCGTCATCATCAATGTCTTTTTCTTTTTCTGTGACAACATAGTCCATCTTGTAAACTCCAAGTATGTCAATTGTTGAGCCTTGCAGTGCGTCATTGTTTACAAGGCTTATGCTTGTTATAACATCATTACCATCCTTATCAGTTCCAAACTCGAAGGATGCAGTCCATCCCTTGATCATATTGTCTTCTTTTCCGCTTTCTACTGTAACAACATTAGTCTTAACTTCAAGTTGGGCAATCAAGTTACCATCGATACCAACGAATGTGTCATCGAGCTTAAGGATTATCCCTCCGTCGCCAAAGACATCTTTCTCCTCATCTTTGTTTATTATTACCAAGTCACTTCTTCCATCTGGGGCTGTTACTTCAAAGAGTGCCTTGGCCTCTGTGCCAACACTGATATCTACTGTCTTGACCTTGTAACCGTCAAACTCCTTAACCTCACCAACGTGGAACCAGACTTGTCCATGGTCTGTACCATAGGTCAATGTCTTGGCTGTTGCATTTACATCTAAGACATAGTACTCGTTGCCAAAGATCGTGAATGTATCCTTTTCACCAATCCCATAATCATAGACCTCTGTGGCATTGAGGTTGTAGGTTTTACCATCGAAATCCATAGTAGCCGGAGTGTCATCATCAATTACGTATTTTGTATCGGTAATTGAGGTTCCCCAAATGCTGTCAGTTGAAGCATACTTATATGTAGCGTTGTAGAGCTTGTAGTTGAGAGTTACGCTTAGATCGCCTTCAGGCACATACAGTGTGACATCAGAGTCTTTTGGTGGGTATCCATAGCTCCACTCCTTATCATCCTTGTAGAATTTCAGACCAGTTATCTCGATGTCCCAGTCAATCATCATGTCATCATTAAGAGAGTCTCTGTCTTCAACTTCAAAGGCATATCCTTGTCCAATATAGTCCTTCCAGTCGCTGTAGCTTCCATTATATGCTGAACCATTATACCAGGCATTTGATGGGAGCTGATCCCACTTTTCTATATCCTCAATGGTCAAGTTGTTTGCTGTGTAGTTATAGTCAGCCCAATAGCTGCTGTAAACTGGAATTGGATCTGGTTTTGCAGTTACATCCTTCTTAACAACAACGCTAACGCCACTTGCCTCGACTTCTTCAGATGTGTAGAGAAGGCTTCCCAATGCAACGGCTATGTCAGCTGCACTTGCAACGTCCATTGCGGCGGCTTGGCTGCCAACGACGATTTTAACATTTGGTTGTCCATCCTTAACGAAGAAGTCCTTCCCTGGAAGATTTGCTTGAGCACTTGCAAAGCCCATGGTTGCTCCAACCATTGCGGCACCAACTGCAAGGGCCGCAATCTTTCTAACTTTCATTTCTCAACACCTCCATAGTTTTGGGCATAAAGCCCTAAAGTGTTTTCTAATGTGTTATCAATACCTAACTATAAACTTGGGGTATATATACTTTTCGGTTTCAGACGCTTTCTAACGATTAAATAAGCTCGCTAATTGCCGTAAAAATTGAAAGAAGCTTTACTAAATGCCTATAACTTCTTCGCCTTTTGACGATAATATCTGTTCCCTATTACACGCTGTTAACTTGGAGATATAGTAAGGCATAAACACTCATGAATTCATGGTCACTTAGGAGTCTCATGCTCAATAAGCTTTTTCTTCAAAGGTCTATGTACAAGCTCGTGCACAAACCCTGCTAAGTCTGTCAATACATTCTGAAGTTCTGATGCAGATACGTCAATAATTTCCGGCTCAAGGATTGAAATTGCAACCGGAGCATACTTTGCTGTAAGCTGCATGAGGGTTTCAAAGGAGGATAACAGTTCGGCCGCTACCAATGCATAAACCTTATCCTCTCTCTCTTCCTGTACTTGCACTATAAACTTGTTGATTTTACAACCTTCGAGATAGAATGCCTTCATTATGGTCTCCTCTATTGTCTCCTTGTCTTTTCCATAGGTCTCAATTACAAACTGATACCTGATGTTTCTCTCATCAACTATAAATTCCTCAATTTCATCTTCAGTATAACCAATCCTTGGTTTTGGAAGCTGATCAAGTGGAGGATAAGCGGCTAAGCCTCCAAATTGGTCCATTAACTTGCCCATGAATAAAGCTACATCCCCTAAAATCTTCATTAATTCTTTGGCATTAACTTCCAATCTGCCGGGTTTTAGAACCTCAACCACAACAGGTGAGTATTTTAAAGTGGCTTTTACGATTCCATCAAAGGAACCCTCAAGTTCAGCTTCGATCATAGCTGAATATTTAAGTAACTCCTCCTCATTGGTCTCTATGATGTCTTCAGCATTAACACGTTTAACATTTACAATGTTCTCCCTCTTGAGTTCCTTAACAACTTGCTCTATTGCTCTTTCTAAAGCTTTCCTGTCATTTCCAAGCCCTTCAATATAAAAAATTACACCAATTTCTGCCAATTTTACCACCACATTCCTCTATAATGCTTCCTCGTATATTCCCCAACTATTGGAATTGGTTTACCACAGTATTCACATTTTCCATCTTTTATGTGATACTCCTCTATGCTAAACCCCCACCTCACTATTAAAGGTTTTCCACACTTTGGGCAATATGTATGCTCTCCAGGATGTCCCGGTATGTTACCCACATAGACAAACTTTAGTCCCTCTTCTTTTGCAACCTTGTATGCCATCTCAATAGTTCTGATTGGAGTTGGGGGCAGATCAAGGAGCCTATAATGGGGGAAAAATCTTGAGAAGTGCACAGGAGTATCATCTCCCATCTCTTCAACAACCCATCTTGCAAATGCTCGAATTTCCTCTTCTTTATCGTTAAGGGTTGGGATAATTAGGTAAGTTAGTTCAACATGAATTCCAAACTCCTTCTTTGCTATCTTAGCTATTCTTCTGCTCGGCTCTCCACTTGGCACACTGGCTATTTTCATGTAAAACTTGTCATCAAAGGCTTTGATATCGATGTTCATTGCATCTATATATGGTGCCAATTCACGGAAAGGTTCCTCGTTTATGTAGCCATTTGTGACGAGAATGTTATCAAGTCCAGCTTTTTTGGCAAGCTTCGCCGTATCGAGGACGAACTCATACCATATCGTCGGCTCATTATAGGTGTATGCTATGCTCTCGCACTCATAGTGTTTTGCCAAGCTTACTATTCCCTCCGGCGTGGCATTTTGAAGATAGGGAAATCTCTCATCGGCTTGGCTTATCTCCCAGTTTTGACAGTGCTTGCAGTGCATATTGCATCCAACGGTTCCTATAGAAAAGGCACAAGAGCCAGGATAAAAATGGAAGAGAGGCTTCTTTTCAACCGGATCAGCCGCCATGGAGGAGACCTTTCCATAATTGAGGGTGTAAAGCCTGCCTCCAATGTTTTTCCTCACTCTACAAGAACCTCTCTTACCTTCATCTATAAGGCAGTTCAGAGGGCACAAATGACATCTCACCCTATTGCCCTCAAGGGGCTCCCAATACATTGCCTCACGCATAGTCTCACCCATATCAAAGTTAGGTTCTCATAGTTTAAGTTTTTGGTTAGAAATAGAAAAGCTCAGAGAACCTTCCTCTTAAACAACCAAACCAGCGGAACAAGCCACACCAAGTGAACGCCAATTGCTATTGGAAACTCGCTGTAGTCGTTGAGTGGGATACCTTCGAACACTTTATAGAGCCAGTAAGTTGGCAAAAAAGCGGTAAATTTACTCCAGTCCGTTGAGAGGTTTCTCCAAACAACGACGAGCTTTATCAGAGGTGGTAGCATTAAGAACCATCCGAGAACCTTGGAAACTGTTAAAGCTTGCATCCTTGACTCTGAAAACACTGTGATGAGCAGTCCATAAATCCAGACTTCAAGAACAAAAAGAGCTACAAGAGCCAGTAACCCCTTTTGGGGAACTTCAATGTCAAGTATTTTTGGGGCAATCGCCGTGAGAACCGTCGTTACCAAGGATGCCCACGTTAGCCGGTAGGCCAAAAAAGCCTCGCTCGATATGGGTATCACCTGCAGAGCCTGTATTGTTTTATCCTCCTTCTCATCTGCCATCATGAAGCCGGGTATCATGCCGAATATCATGGGGATAAATATCAACATAAGAAGAGCCACCAGAGGATAAAGCACTCCCATTCTTTCTTTGAAGTAGCGGACAACGAGAAGCAGGAGGAGAGTCATTGCCACACTGTAAAGGAGCATGGGGTCTCTGCGGAGAAGCTTGAGGTCGGTCTTGTAAATGGAAGCGAACTTTTTCACAAAACTCATCTCAATCCCTCCACGGCGTATTTATAAAACCTTATTTTAGCTATGTAATACGCTATACCCGCCCAAACAATTAAAGCTGCAGCGGACCATGCTAATGTGTTCGTCGAGATTTCCTCGAAGGGTGCCTTGAAGAAGTAAAGCCCTGGGTAGCTTGGTACGATGTACAAGACCTTCCAGATTTCATTCGTCAAGTAGCCATGATAATGGGCAAATGGGAGGAGCGAGATTATCAGAACTCCCAAGATGGGCACGAAGTAGTCATCCAAGTCGTGGTACTTTGCCGAGATTCCTATACCGAGGAGCGTGTAAACTATGGAAACTAAGAAGACTCCCACGATCACATATGGAAGCCCATTGAGAGACCTCGTCCCAATTGCCATTATAAGTATGGCTCCGATGATTGATAGCAAGCTCAAAAGGAGTGTTTTAGCTAAAATATAGCTCCTCCAGTCTATTGGAGTTACCGCTAAAGCCCCTATCGCACCGTCCTTCTTTTCGGCGAATATCTCCGTTCCCACGAACATAAAACCAACGAGTCCCGGCTCAAAGAGGAGAAAGATCGGCACCATTGTCGGGAGGTACTGCTCGGGAAAGGCCATTAGCATGAGACCATATGCTAATCCTATTAATATGTATATTGGGTAAACGTAGCTCCTCACTCCAATGATGAGGTTTGTTCTGATTATGTTTCTCATCATACGAGCCTCCTCCCCGTTACCTTGAGAAATATCTCCTCCAAAGTTGGCTCTTCGGTGTTTATTCTTCTTATCTCGTGGTTCCGTAGGATGTTTAGGAACTCCTCGTTCTGGCCGATATTTTCCAATGGGAACTCTTTTACGCTAACTTCACCGTTAGTTGTATATTCAACTTTGATGAGTTTCCTACCCATCTTGACCTTAAGCTCACTCGGGTTGTCCACCAGTCTCACAGCACCATCAACGATGAAGCCCACTCTATCACAGAGCTCATCTGCAACGTACATGTTATGGGTGGTCAAAAAGATTGTTTTTCCATTTTCACGCATTTCAAGGAGCAGGTCTTTTATTTTTCTTGCACTTGCAGGGTCAAGGCCTTCAAGGGGCTCATCTAAGAATAATATTTCGGGGTCGGGCAGCAAAGCCCTCGCTAAATCAAGCTTCTTCTTCATACCTTTGGAAAACTCCGCAACGAGCTGGTCTGCTTCCTTATCAAGGCCAACCATTTTTAGGACGTTCATTGGATCAAGATGTTTCCTATAAAAGCTCGCAAAGAACTGGAGGTTTTCAAGGGCTGTGAGCCTTGAATAGACGGCAGGAAACTCAAATGATACGCCGATTTTGTTGTAGTAATCTTTGCCCCATTTTCTCAAGTCTTTGCCAAAAACCCTGACTTCCCCAGTGTAGTCCTTGATGATATTCACGAGAATTTTAACGGTCGTTGTCTTTCCGGCCCCATTTGGCCCCAAAAAGCCGTAAATTTCTCCCTCTTCAACCTGAAAGCTGAGATTCTCTACACCTCTAACATCGCCGTAATACTTCTTAACATTCCTAACTTCAATCACGGGCATGCTTTCACCAATTTAAAATAGGGTATTGAAGTAATTATAGTTACTCCCGCACATGTGCGGGGCATTTGAGT
>Ga0190313_1000388_pt1 | contig 26438 bp, 30 predicted proteins | sample 4870071011_MG_FD_169989 | JGI IMG/M metagenome (GOLD analysis project Ga0190313, IMG submission 169989) | Hydrothermal vent sediment bacterial communities from Southern Trench, Guaymas Basin, Mexico - 4870-07-10-11_MG | ecosystem: Environmental > Aquatic > Marine > Hydrothermal vents > Sediment ... | reverse complement strand
TCTCAACATCTATGAATCTTGATATGTCCTCCCTTATCCTCTCAACATGTTCGCCTCCTGTTAGAACAGCTAGAATGCCCATCTTGTTCATTATGAAGTTCAGGAATATTGGTCTCATAAATGCCCAGTAATCGGAGTTCGGAACTTCTTCCCCTAGTTCAATAACATTGTAGGTACCCTTCCTGAATCCTCCGCCTAGGATTTCATCCAATTCAGGTATGCCCGTGCTGTAATACTCTCCCTTATTTTTCTTTCCTTTCCACTTGGTAGTGGATATCTCCTCCATTTCCTTCGGCCTTATTGAGAGGAATCTTCCGTTGCGGAGGGTCATAAGGTATCTGGGATACTTTATTTCCACACCTCTCAGCTTTTCCAGATGGATTTCCCTGACTCTTCTGCCCTCAATTTCGGTGCGATGCATGGAAACTACTCCATCCACTATGTACTCCACTTCCTCAAACTCGCTTTTCTCAAGGACCAAGATTAAATTTGTGGCGGAGTTTTCCACAAGGTCTTTTTGAAGCATAAATATGAAATCCTCCATGGGCAGGTTGAATTTGTGGGTAATTCCCTCAACGCTATCCACAACCAGTATCGGCTTGTTCGGAAGAATCTTGTCTATTTCGTCGTAAACCCTCTCCACCTCGGGCATTCTTCTCTTCCTCATCATATTCTTTAAGTATCTTCTGTCAGTTTTCTCGGGCATTTCATCAGGAGATATGGTTCTTAGAAACTCTCTGGCTCTCTCAAGTTTTTCACTTTCCTCTTCCAGTAATTCCTCCGCCAGAACTCCCTCCGCCAGTACGGATAGGAGAACCTTGCTGGCATCAAGAATCATACTCCTTCTTTCTTTTTCCTTCAGCCAGGGAAACTGTCTGTAGAGGGATTCATCGCCTACCCTGGTTGAAAGGTAAATACCGTTTCCCTCCGCCCCCATCTCCTCCAAGAATTGGAGGGCAAATGTAGTTTTACCTGTACCTGGCGCTCCTTTGAGCAACAACGATTTTCCGCCCGGACCTTCAAAGAACTTGAATATTTCCTCTGGAAATGGCTTTTCGGGCATCGTTCATTCACCTGAAAAGTAAATAGTGAATCATACATATTAAGTTTGCGGTTATTTTACACAGTGTGTTGTCTTAAAATTGTTTCGGATGATAATAGCCACATTCTTTGTCTTCTCCATTCAAATCCACGCGAAATCTTTCATACACAACGCATCATCATATCTAACATTTTGGGAAAAAGTTTTAAAAAAATGCGCATATGCACACGTATGGAACTCACTCCAAGGGAAGAGGATACACTCATAGTGATAAAACTTGCAGGAGGGAGTGCATGTCTCAAAGAAGTGGCTGAAAATCTTAAAGTTAAGAAGCCAACAGCTCTTGAAATAGTAAGAAGGTTGGAAGTCAAAAATCTCGTAGTTCACCAAAAATATGGTGGTGTAATATTAACGGAAAAGGGAAGCGAAATTGCGGAAAAGTTGATTCACAGAAGAAATATAATAAAGGATTTTCTGGTAAATTTCCTGACAATTCCAGAAGATATTGCGGAGGAAGATGTTCACAGGATAGAGCATTTCCTTCATCGGAAAACTGTTGAAAAAATTGCGTTACTCTTGGAATTCATATCCAAATGTTCTGGAGGAAATCCCAATTTTATAAAACATTTTAAAGAATTTGAAATTAAGGGGGAATGTCCTGAGAAATGTAAGAAGAGGATCAAACAGGTTCAACATAAATTTTCATAGCCATGCCCCTTCCTATCGCTACCCTACTTCCTCTAACCTCGACAAGTATAGGACCACCCATATTATTTACTACCCTAACTATCTCTCCTGGTAAAAGTCCCAGTGAGTATAATTTGCGGATAAGCCCCCTCCCACCGTAAATGTTTACGATTCTTGCCCTCCCATTACAAAATGCTAATGGAATCATGCGGCATCCACTTCTATATTATCTGCTTCATTTTTTCTGAGAGATATCTTATAACCCCTTACCTCAAACTCTATGGGTTCTCCTAGGGGCGCTTTTCTCAGAACTTTAACTATAGTTCCTTTTACGAATCCCATTTCTTGCAAACGGCGGTTTTTCACGCTCTTTACCCTAACCGTGCTTCCGACCTCTACCTCACTCAACTTCATAGTTTTAGGTAACCCTAACTCATATAAAAGTTTTTCAGCAGGAAGACGAACCGTTTAATAGTTTCCTTTTTTCTACTTTAATGTGTACCTCCGGGAGTTTGATCCTTGGGGATTTCCGCTCTGCACATGCCCGAAGAAGTATTCAGTTGACCCATATACTGGATGTGCGCATGGATGCATTTACTGTTACGCATCCTCCTACATCAAAGATTTTAGAAATCCCCGCCCTAAAAGAGATTTTCTAAGAGTTTTTGAGAGAGAGGTAAGGAAGAAAAAGGGGGAAATAGCTTATGTAAGTATGAGCAACAGTTCCGACCCCTATCAGCCTCTGGAAAAAACGCATAGATTAACTAGGGGGGCGCTCCAAATCTTGAAAAAATACGATGTGCCTGTTTTGCTACTGACAAAATCAAATCTGGTTCTGAGAGATATCGATATTTTGAAAGAGATGAAGGTTGCAGTATCAATAACTATAACCACTCTGGATGAGCAACTTGCAAGTAAGCTGGAACCTTTCGCTCCACCGCCAACCGATAGAATTTATGCTTTGAAAACTCTTGCGAAAGAAGGAATATCAACAATAGCGAGGATAGACCCGTTGATTCCGTTCATAAATTTGGATGTTGAAGAATTGATAAGAGAAGTTAAAAACGCGGGAGTTAAGCATGTTGTTTTTTCCACATACAAGGCGAAGAAAGATAATTTTAGTAGAGTAGCATCCGAGTTTCCCGAACTCAAGGAAAAACTGAAAGAAATTTATTACAGAAAAGGTGAGAGCATAAGGGGAATTAGATACGCACCCCGAAAAATGAGATACGAAATTCTGAGGAAAGCCACGGAAATAGCACTTGAATACGGGCTCACGGTTGGATACTGCAGAGAAGGTTTCAGTTTTCCTGCACCCACCTGCGATGGGAGTTATTTGATTTTTGAACGCTCTAATTAATAGCAAGAATATTTTTATAAATAATTCACATGCTCCCTTATGGAGTACTTGGTTGCGATTGGGGTGATTGTGGCTGTAATTCCAGGAATACTTGGATTCCTGAAATTCAGAAATTACTTATTTGATCTGAGCAGCGGAGGCGAAGATGTTCCGAAGGATTTCAAACAAAAATCAATTCTCTGCCTGGCGATGATGTTCACAGGCGCTGTATATTCGGCTTTGATAGGTATGCTTCTTACATCATATAACGCACCTTACGAGTTCTACTACATTCCCTTATACATAGGTTTTGTTGCATTTGTCTCAAATCTTGGAAGATATTTCTGGTTGGACAGAGTTTTTGAGATATTGCGAGAAAAAAATATAATGTTTGGTAGAATGATGATATTTCTTGTTATTTTTGAACCAAACCTTATTTATTCCCTCGTCACATCTATTATGTTTTTTGGATCTTATTTAGGTACATCGGGAGAAACAATTCCTTCAATTTCCGCGAGTTACTATATATTTCAAGTTTTGCCAGTAGGGTATGGGCTTATAATAGTATCTGGAATACTTCAGGGATTGATTGTAAAAAAGGTAATGGAAGACCCCGACGCCCTCGGAAAGAAATTTAGTATATCACTCGCAAAAGCAACAGTTCCGCATGTAATATCTATTCTAGGACTTACATATATGGTTTACAGTATGTCCCCCATACTATCATACGAAAGCACAGGAGAATACATATATACCTTGGCCCAGTTACTAAAATCTATCCATTAAATTTTTTATACTCGCAATACATTCTCCCTCCGAGGTGATAACATGGTGTCGATAGATAGGGATGCCTGCATAGGATGTGGCGTGTGCACGACCATCTGCCCGGATGTGTTTGAACTGGATGACGAGGGAAAGGCAACGATAAAGGAAGGCGCGGATACGAGCTTGGATTGCGTTAAGGAAGCCGCGGAGAACTGCCCGACAAACGCTATACAGGTGTAATCACTCTAAACCCTCCCCATCTTTTTTTATTTTATGTTTGACCCTGCGAGATTCGTGGAAGAAGCGGTGGAAAGGATAAGGAGCGAGGTTAGGGGTAAGGCGATTATTGCGGTGAGCGGTGGCGTGGATTCTACGGTGGCCGCAACCATAGTTCAAAAGGCGATTGGAGATAATCTTCTGGCCGTTTTCGTTGATACAGGATTGCTCAGGGAAGGCGAGGCTGAGAGAGCGGAAAAAACATTTCAAAAAATAGGCCTGAATTACAGGATAGTGGATGCGGAAGATGAATTTTTATCCGCGTTAAAGGGCGTGGTTGACCCGGAGGAAAAGAGAAAAATAATAGGCAGGAAATTCATAGAAATTTTTGAGAGAATAGCCAAGGATTTTGGCGCGGAGTATCTGGTTCAAGGCACGATCGCCCCCGATTGGATAGAGAGCGGAGGTGGCCTTAGAGATACAATAAAATCTCACCACAATGTAGGTGGTCTGCCGGAGAATCTGAATCTCAAACTGGTTGAGCCTTTGAGGGATCTGTATAAAGATGAAGTTAGGAAAGTAGCGGAATATCTCGGGCTTGATGTGGCAAAAAGACAACCTTTTCCCGGCCCGGGGTTGGCAGTAAGGTGCGTGGGCGAGATAACAAAGGAAAAGTTGGATATTTTGAGGAAAGCCACGAAGATAGTGGAGGAGGAAATAGAGAAATTCGCCGAGGAGGGAAAAATAGAACTTCCCTGGCAGTACTTTGCAGTAATTCTCCCGATAAGAACTGTGGGTGTTCATGGAGATGTGAGGGCTTATGGATATACAATCGCTGTAAGGGCGGTGGAATCCATAGACGGAATGACGGCTGCTTACTCCAAACTTCCACACGAATTGCTGGAAACGATATCCACGAGAATTACCAACGAAATAAAAGAGGTTAATAGGGTTGTTTACGATATAACGAACAAGCCGCCGGGAACGATAGAGTGGGAATGAAGATTGTTCTGGATACTTCCGCCCTCCTTCTTGGAAAACCGTTACCGCCGAATTTTGAGTATTATGCTCCTCCCAAAGTTATGGAGGAAATTGAGAAAAAGTTGGGTACTAGCCCCATGGAAATTTTCGTTATGGTGCCCGAGAAGGAATTTATGGATAAGGTTGTTGAGATTGCAAAGAAAAGTGGTGATTACGCAAAGTTAAGCGAGGCGGATTTGGAAGTTCTCGCTTTGGCTTTGCAATTGAACGCGTGCATTCTCACGGAGGATTTTTCAATACAGAATGTCGCCTCTTTACTCGGAATAAAATTTTACGGGGATAAGGAGATAAAAGAGGTCAGGCGCTGGGTTTTCAGATGTACTGGGTGTGGAAGATACTTTGATGATTTCGTTGAAATTTGCCCTTATTGTGGTCACGAGGTTAAGAGAACTAGAAGGAGGAAGAAGCAGGAAATCCCTTGAGTTTTCCTTCTATGTATTTTGATGCTGTATCCGCGGCAATTCTGCACGCCTCCTCGTATTTATATCCCTTGTAAAGGGCGAGGTAGAAGCCAGCACGGAAAGCATCTCCAGCCCCCACGGTTTTCACGATATTTTCCACTTTTCTTGAAGGAATTTTTATCTTTTTTCCCTTCGTGATTAGCATGCAGCCATCTTTTCCCAGAGTTACGATGATTGCGGGAAAATTAAGTTTGTCCAGAATTTTCCTCATATATTCGTATTCCCACCTGTTGCAGAACAGGATTTCCGCAATTCGTGAGAATTTCTCAAGAATTTTCCTATCGTATCTGTAATAAACCTCCTGTCCCGGGTCGAGGGAAATCTTAGCATCTATATTTTCCGCAATTTCCAGATATACTTCGGGAGGGCCTGTGTAGAAATGCGCCCACTCTCCTATTTTTTCAACGCGAAGTTTTGGAGCGTTCATTGGTCCTTGGTATACCGCCGCAATCTGCTCCTCTCCATCATCTATTATGTAACAGTAAGGACCATCTTCATCCACAATATTTATTCCAGAAGTATCTACGCCCACTTTCGCCAAATTTTCCACGCAGTCTTTCAGGTCTTTTCCAACGGAGGAATATACACTCACAGGTATTCCCAGAATTGAAGCCACTATGGCCATATTGTATGCGGTTCCGCCGCAGCATACATCCCTCCTTACAACATTTATTGAGCCCTTTTCCGGGATTTTTGGAACTCTGAGTATTATATCCCTATTTATGTGCCCGAATATTGAGATGAAAATATCTTTATTCATTTTTTACACCCTTTTTAAATTTTTCAGAAATTATAAGTATCAAAGTCAATAATTTTTTTCTGTCGAACATTCTCTAACGCTTTCTGAATTCTTTTGTGCGCTATTTCTATGTATTCTTTATTAATTTCATAACCAACAAAATTTCTTCTTGTAAGTATTGCTGCAACAGCAGTTGTTCCGGAGCCCATAAACGGATCCAACACAACCTCTCCCACAAAAGTATATAATTTTATACATCTATATGGTAATTCTACTGGAAACGGTGCAGGATGTCCTACTCTTTTTGCGGATTCTGGAGGAAATATCCATACACTTTTTGTAAATTCTAAAAACTCCTCTCTTGTAAGGTCTGTCTTTCTTCTGAAGGGATTATCTCTTTTCATTTTCTTTTTTGAAAATACAAGAATGTACTCATGTACATCTCTCAAAATAGGATTAGATGGAGATTTCCAACTGCCCCACGCAGTAGAACCTGCAGCACTATTTTTATACCATATTATTTCACCTCTCATAACAAATCCAACATCTTCTATCAACATTTTACTAAGGTACGCATGGAGTGGGATATATGGTTTTCTTCCTAAATTTGCTATGTTAAGGCAAAAACGCCCTCCCGGAACTAGAACGCGAAATACTTCTTTGAATACTCTCTTTAAAAAGCTTATATATTCTTTGAATGTTAAATCATCATCATACTCTTTACCAACATTATACGGCGGTGAGGTTACTACTAAGTGCACAGAATTATCAGGAAGTTCTTCCATTATTTCAGAGGTTTTTAGAAAAATTTTATTCAGATAATTCTCAGGTATTTCATTTTCAATGTATTTTTCATTTTCATTTATGTTATTTGGAAAATCACTATACAAATTTCTAGAATAAAAAGGTGTTGAATCGTGTGAGTATCTACCTGAAACGCCAAATACAGATGTTTTTGTTTTTTTCCTACTCATTTTTAACACCTCTCAGTAATTCTAAAAATTTCATTGCTTTCGCTTCATATGTTTCTTCTCTGTTTGCTATTTCAATAATTCTACCTAGGGAATCTTTATCAAGCATAGCACCAAAAAATATTTTCTCTTTCTCTATGCTCTCCATAATAATATTTTTTAACTCGGCATAGGAATCAACCCTAACGAAACCACGTTTTTTAGTGGATTTTATGTTAACTGGATCATTTGGAATATCAGACGGCTTAGGGTTTACAGAAATAAATCCTTGGATTATTCCATACTGTTTTAGACGATCTACTTTTTTGTAATAACTTTTTGTTATAGGTGTATTTCCTATAACGAAAATAGGTATTTTGGATGCTTCCCATGTAGAAACCCTTATATTGATACTCTTACCAATGGCCTTTAACATAGTATCTGATCTAAGCAAGCTAGGATTTCCAGTATGTTTGTGGAAATCACCTATTTTTTTAAGTATAAAATTTTCACTATCTTGGAATATAAGTTCCCAATTCCAAACGATAGACATTTTTATTTCAAAAATCATAATTATATTTTCTGGATTTTGATTTTTTCCTCGGTTAGTACATATTGCGACATCAGCAGGAGATCTTTTCGTTATATCTAATTCTTTACAAATTACTCCTGTCTCAACTACATAACCCATCTCCTCTGCTATAGGTTTTATTTTATCGGAAAACCATTTTTCGGTATATGCTCCAATATATGCATTTCTACTTTGAATAGTTGTTTTTGGACCTTTGTATGATTTTGGATAATACGCCATATATTTTTCTGAATTATTTTCCTTTACTCTATAAAATAAACTGTCTGGAGGAACAAGTTTTAAAAAAGATTTGAAAAATTCTCTCTCATTATCTATATTCCATAGCGACCCATTCATTGTTTTTTACCCCCATCTTTATATATACATCTTTTTTGATAATATTGAGTCCTAACACGCGTAAAACGTAAGATTTAATATAATAAATTACGTCCATTTGGGCAGAATATTCTATTAAAGTTAATAAAGTTTACTATCTGTACTGTTCAAATTAATATCATTGAAACCCGTATTGGATAAAATTTTAATTAGTTTATCTCCTTGGAGCTTTTATGAGAGTGCTCTTGCATATATGGAAATTTATTCTCCCGCAGAATTGGGCAATTAAATTCGAATACACTTTTAATCCTCTCTTACCATTTCGTACCAAATCACGCCATCCTCCTCGTATGAACTCAAAATTCTAAAATTTAATTTTTTGAAGAATTCCACGGCATTTTCCTGGACATCTGCATAAATAGGCGGCCCAACGAGCGATACGAATTCCTCCACGAGTTTTCTCCCCACGCCTTTACCTCTATGTTCTGGGAGTACGGCTATATCGTAAAGATAAGAATAATTTCGGAATTTTCTGCCGTAAAGAAAACCTACGATCTCCCCATCAATCTCAGCGAGTAAGAGATACGAATTTTTCTTGACGCGGTAATTTTTGTAATATGTTATTGCGCCGTATTTTTCCTCGTATATTTTCATTCCTCTCTCGGCACTTCCGTATATTTCTTCAAGTAAAACGCGCAGTAATTTTTCAAAACCTTCCCAGCTTTCTATACGAATAGTGCGGATTATTTTTATCTCCTCATCCATCGCTAGTAAATTGATTACTGGTGGTATATAACTTTATTTGCGTTATCACCTCACAACCTTGAAGGCGGTTTTACAGTATGGACACATAACCACTTCTCCAACGAGAAATACTCCGCTCACCGTGGCGCCGCAGTTCGGACATTTTATGTTTTCCACCCTCTCCTGATATATGGCTTCGTATGTAACGAATTCCTGAGTGTTCCGGTCTATATAGCCGTTTATGAGTTTATTTTCCAGAAGTTTTACTATTATCTTCTCCGCCTCATACTCGCTTTTTCCTATTTTTCTCGCAAAATCGCTTATTTTTATTCTTCTGTAAGCCCTAAGAAAATTTGCATAGTCAAGAAGCATCTCGTATTTCTTTTTCTTCAAATGCGCATAAAGGATAAGAACTATTCCTATTATTAGTGGGGGCACGGCGCATATGGTCATAGCAATTCCGGCAGAAAAGTTTTCCTGCGGGGAATTCTCCGGTAAACCTACTACAAGATACACCAAACCTATAACTACAAGAAATATCCCGCCTATAAGGAAAAGTATTCCGAATACAAGTGCAATTGTGGAGCCAACATCGCTATCCATTCTTTACCATAATTGTATTAATGAATAAATAAATTTTTCTCTGAGATTCTTGTCCTCGGGTATCTCCCACTACCACATAAATATTAAATATCTGATATCCATACCTGTTCAGAAAGAAAATTGATGGGGATGCCGTATGAAGTCAATTATAAAAAATGCCCTAGGAGAAGATGTGGAAGCGAGGAGAGAGATGGAGCAGAGAATGGTCGCGCCGGGTACTGCGCCTGAAGATGAGGAATTGATGAAGCTTATAGAACAACTAAAGGTCAATATCAAGATAATTGGGTGTGGTGGTGCCGGAAGCAACACCATAAACCGCCTTATGGAGGCGGGTGTTGTCGGTGCGGAGTTAATAGCGATAAACACAGATGCAAAGCATCTCGTCACAATAAAAGCGATGAGAAAAATACTCATAGGAAAGAGGAGGACTCGCGGTCTGGGGGCTGGAGCGATACCTCAGGTCGGCGAGGAAGCGGTACGCGAGAACGAGGAAGAACTGAGACAATTGCTGCAGAGATCAGACATAGTTTTCGTTACCGCCGGTCTTGGTGGGGGAACAGGCACTGGCTCGGCACCTTTTGTCGCTCAACTGGCAAAAGAGGCTGGCGCTTTGGTTATTGCTGTCGTAACCCTACCATTCAGCGCTGAGGGTAAACTTAGGATGGAAAACGCTTTGTGGGGATTAGATAGGATAAGGAGATATGCGGATACAACGATAGTCATACCGAACGATAAACTCTTACAGATTGTGCCAAGATTGCCTTTAAATCAGGCGTTCCGCGTTGCTGATGAAGTTCTCATGGAAGCGATAAAGGGCCTTACCGAAATAATAACCAAGCCTGGACTGGTCAATGTGGATTACGCAGATATAAGAACGATAATGGAAGATGGTGGAGTAGCCATGATAGGCATAGGTGAGAGCGACAGTCCTCACGGTAGGGTGGAGGAAGCTGTTAGAAACGCCATAAACTCCCCGCTTATAGAGGCGGATATAAGCGATGCGAAGGGCGCTCTGGTTCGCGTTGTTGGAGATCCGCATATGAGCGTTATGGAAGCGCAGAAAGCTGTGGAAATAGTGCACAACAGCATAAATCCGATGGCTAGGATAATCTGGGGAGCGTCCATAGACCCCACTTTGGAGAATCTGATAAGGGTCCTAGTTGTGCTTACTGGAGTAAAATCTCCCTACATAGTGGAGAGAGGGAAGCCGCTCACGGAAGTTAGAAAGGCATTGGGCGGATTGGACGCGGATATAGATATAATTGACTGATGCAGAGGAAAAAGCTCAGCGAACTGGAAGCGGCGGAACTCAAATACTCTATTTTAATTGAGAAAAGGAATTATTACAACGAACTTGCCCGCTCATACAGAGAGGAGAGGAATTCCCTCAACGCAAAGAAGAAGGAGTTAATATCAAAACTTAAATCTCTTAGGGAAGAGAGGAGAGAACTTCTTGAAGAGATGAGAAATCACAGGGAGAAGAGAGATGAGTACAGAAAGAGAGCCAGAGAACTGATAAAATTCAAGAAAGATTTAAAGGGAGAAATTGACGAATCCTTAGAGGATAGTCTGAGAAAACTGATGGAAAGGATAGAGAGATTGGAATACGAACTTCAGGTAATTCCCAGAAATCTGGAGGAGGAGAACAGGCTCATAGAGAAGATAAGGGAGATGCGGAAAAAGGAGGAAGAACTCCAGAAACTTCTTGAAAAGCAGAGGGAAATATTCGGGGAAATAGGAAAGATAGATGAAGAAATATCAAAGCTTTTTGAAATGGCTAAGAATGAGAGTGAAAAGATAAGCGAAATTTACAGCAAAATACAGGAAATATCCGCGAAGATAAGCGCGTTATCGGAGGAGGTTGATGGTATATCTCAACTGGCGGATAAGGCACATAAAAATTATGTAAAGGCTAGAGAAAAGGCGGATAGGTTTCACCGCAGAGCGATGGAGATGAGGGAAAGGATAATAGAGATAAAGGGAATAAAGGAGAGGGAGGAAGAGAGGGAATTTATTGAGAAGATGCGGGAGGAAATTGAAGAAAAGATTGAGGAGGAGCTTGAGAAGAAAGAGGACGAGATGATAAAAGAACTGATTAAAAAGAAAAGAATAGAATTGTGATTGCAAGGAAAATTGCAAATATTACTATACCGAAAATAAGCATAATTTTTGCGATTTTTTCAGATGAGCCGAATGCTATGGGGAACGGACCTATTAATATTACACCGCCGTACTCTTTTTTCCTCTCCACATCTAATTCTTCGGGTGTATGCGTAATCTCTGCGAGAATTTCTCCGTAAAATGGAGAAAGAAACAGTATGAAAAATCCGATAAAAACGAGTATAAAACCTATTGCAGCTATTGGATCAGAGGTAACCACAAATGGAAATATGAGGAAGAAACCCGCCTGGCCCCCTCTGATAACCCCCACCACTATTAAAGCGATACCGAAAATTATTAACGAGAATGCGAGTTTTCTCATTTCAATCTTGCCCCGCAGTTTCTGCAGAATTTGTCCTCGGGTCTCGCCTCAAAACCGCATCTCGGGCATATCAGAGAAATTCTGGCACCGCAGTTCCAGCAGAATTTATCACCCTCCTCAACCTCTGCACCGCAGTTGGGACATTTGAGACCCGTAGGGGCTTCCTCAACCACAACCTTTTCTCTCTCCTCCTCGCTTTTAAGTGCCTCATCCGCATCGTACTCACCATCTATTATTTTTCTGCATTTTATGGCGTATTTCAGAGCGTCGGTGTACTCTTCGTTATCAAAGGCTCTCTGAGCTTTCTGGAAAAATATTTTGGCAACTTCCTTCACTCTGCCCTCCTCAAGTTCCTCAATCTTAGCAGCCGCCACACTGATTGCAAATTTTGATTGAAGATAGTTTTCAGGATACTTCTGGCGTATGAGATAACTTGTTGAGTAGTATTCCTCTTCCTCCCCCTCCTCACTTTCCTCCTCTTCCTCGCCTTCGGTCAAATACTGCAGTTCCCTCTCAACCGTAGGTGAGGTTATAGAGGATGCCATTACCTTAGTGGGGTCAGGCTCGAGTTCCTTTATCTTTTCAAGTATGCGACGGGCACTCATCGCTAGGGAATATGAAGCCATATAGTTTCCGTAGTTGTACTCTTCCTCCGCTTTGGCAAGCAAGGATTCCGCAGGGGAGGTATCGTAGCCCCTCTCGCGGAGAATGTTGGCTATAGCCTTCGTGGAATTTAGTGCATTGTATGCCCTATCCTCCGGCCCCGGCTCATCCGATTTCCTGACATTTCTCATCTTTATTGATTTTAGAGTTCGCATTCCGAAGTAGATTATGAGCGGTACGAACACTATAAACAGCGCGACGGTTATCCAGATATCTGCCATGCTCTCACCTTATCCCAACTTATGGGAAAGGGGTATAAAAAGTTAACGGAATGCTCGCATAAAAACTTTAATTTCAAAGGTTCAATACCCCATCTATGCCCGTGATAAGGATACAGCGCGCCGAACTTGAGAGGATGCTTCCCGAAATTTCCGTGGAGGAATTTGCGAAAAGAATCCCCATGATAGGGGCGGATTTCAAGGGCATGAATGAAGAGGAAATCCATGTTGAATTTTTCCCCAATCGACCAGATCTCTTCACTGTGGAGGGAATTATAAGGGCTGCGAAGGGTTTCTTTGAAATAGAAATGGGCCTTCCAGATTATCGCGCCGAGGATTCTGATTTGATTCTGGAGGTTGATGAAAGCGTTTTGTCCGTTAGGCCCTATATAGGATGCGCGCTGGTCAAGGATGTTTATGTGGACGAGTACGCCATAAAATCATTCATGGAGGCACAGGAAAAACTTCACATTACATACGGAAGGAAGAGAAAGAAGGTTGCGATAGGACTTCACGACTTTTCCAAGATAAAACCCCCATTTAGATATATCGGCGCGGATCCGGACAAATATTCTTTCGTTCCTCTGGGCATGGATGAGGAGATGACGCTGCGGGATATACTGCGCAACCATCCGAAGGGCAGAGAATACGGCTGGATAATAGAGAAGAGTGATGTTTATCCCCTCATCGTGGATTCAGAAGAAAATGTTCTTTCAATGCCTCCTATCATAAATGGCACTCTTACTGAGATAACGGAAGAAACCAGGGATATATTCATAGATGTTACAGGCACCGATAGAATGGCGGTTGAAAATATACTTAATATATTGGCCACAGCCCTCGCCGAGCGAGGTGGGAAAATTTACAGTTGTTTGGTGAAATATCCTTCAGAGAATAGAAAACTTCCCGATTTGAACCCTCTCAGCATGGATGTTGATGTGAATTACATCCGAAATATAATTGGCATGGATTTGGCGGAAGAGGATATAGTTCATTCCTTAATGAAGATGCGCCATTTTGCGGAGATAAGCGATGGAAGTGTAAAAGTTCTGGTGGGCAGATTCCGCGTGGACATAATGGATAAGATAGACATAGTTGAGGAAATCGCGATAGGATACGGCTACGACCGCATACCCGAAAAATTGCCCGAGAGATTTACCGTGGGTAGTTTGATGAGAATGACGGAATACTTAAACATAATTAGGAGAATGCTTATTGGAGCGGGATATCAAGAGATATACACACTTGCACTAACATCCAGAAGGAATATTGAGGAAATATTCGGCATAAAGGGGGATTTTGTTGAGGTGGTTAATCCGGTAAGTGAAGATTTGAATTTAGTAAGGCCAAAACTTCTGCCGAATCTTCTTAAGTTTCTCGCCGATAACACGCACAGAGAATATCCGCAGAGGGTTTTTGAGATAGGAAGGGTCGTTTTGAAAAATCTGGAATACACAAGCGTAGCTGGAGTGACGGCGCATACAAAGGCATCGTTCAGTGAGGTTAAATCGGTGGTACAGAAGATATTTTCTCTTCTGGGTATAAATGCTGCATACGAGGATTTGAGTGAGGAATATTACATAGATGGCAGAGCCGCTAAAATAATCGCCGGAGGTAATGTAATAGGGGAAATAGGCGAAATACATCCAAGGATACTGGAAAAATTGGAAATATACAACCCCGTGGCCGCCTTTGAAATAAATATTGATGCTTTGAGAGGCATGATAAAATGATCGGATTCGTGTGCGGAACGGGCTATGAGGATATATTCCCTTACGATAGGGTATTTCACACACCTTACGGAAAGGTAATTTACTCCGAGGTTGAGGGCATACTGGCAGTTAATAGGCATATGGGAAATATTCCACCCCACAGAATTCCCTACAAGGCGATAGTTTATTTTTTCAAGAAGAAGGACGTAAAATCAGTTATAGGGGCGAGTGCCGTTGGCTCTCTACGCAAGGAAATTCCACCGGGAAGTTTGGTTATCCCCACGCAACTGGTGAATTTCTGCGGGATATATACATTTCATGACAACGCGAGGATTCACGCGAATATGAAGGAACCTTTTTCTCCCAGATTGAGAGAAATCATTGAAAATTGCCTGAAAAACATTGGCGAGAATTTTGTGAGAAACGCGATCTATATATGTAATCCAGGTCCTCAATTTGAAACATTGGCGGAGGTGAAATTTTTCTCCCAAATAGGAGATGTGATTGGAATGACTGTCGGGCCAGAAGCCAAACTTTTCCGTGAGATGAACATTGAATATCAGCCGATATGCGTGGTTACAAACTTCGCCGGAGAGGGCGAGGATCATGAAAAGAATGTGGAGGTTGCATCTAAAAAATCCGAAATTATAAAAAAAGTTCTCTTTTGTTCAAAATCACAAAATTTATAAATAATCAAATACACATTTCCCCCTGTGAAAGTACCCGAAAAGGAAATACTTGAAGGAAACATATGGAAGGTTCTCTTCGCCCTAGGCTGGCCCATGATGGTATCTTCTTTATTGCAAACAGCGTACAATATTGCGGATACTTTCTGGTTGGGGAGGTGGAAACACGCTTCCGAAGCCGTGGCTTCCATGCAAATTTCTTGGCCCATGATTTTCGTATTGATATCTCTCGCTTTTGGATTTGGTGTTGCGGGCGTGTCCCTAGTTGCCCAGTATACGGGGGCAGGGAAGGAAGATAAAGCATCTTTCGCCGCAGGTCAGGTTCTCGGTTTGGGAGTACTTATAGGTATTTTCATCTCAACAATAGGCATAATTATAGCGCCTTATCTCGTAGCTTTTATGGGTGTGGAGCCGACTGTGGGAAATTATGCAACCTCCTATATGAGGATAATATTTGCGGGATTGCCATTCACTTTCATTTCCATGATTTTTATGTTCATACTTCGCGCTTATGGTGATCCAATAACTCCCATGATAGTTAATGGATTGAGTGTGGCTGCGAATATAATTCTAGACCCGTTTTTCATAAACGGATGGTGGATTTTTCCCGAAATGGGAGTTGCGGGTGCCGCCGTAGCGACAGTGATATCCAGAGGTGCCGCTTCAATAGTGGCAATATACATACTTTTTAGGGGGGTGGAGAATCTCAAAATTAAAAGAGATTACATAAGGCCGAGAGTGGAGCATGTGAAAAAGATTTTGAAGATTGGGCTTCCAGCAAGTATGGGGCAGTTTTCCTCAGCGCTTGGCTTCTTTTTCCTAATGTTCATAATATCCTCTTTGCCGAATTCCACCATAGCGTTAGCGGCTTATGGTGTTGGTGATAGAATAATAAATGTATCCTTCATAGTTATAAATGGGCTAAGCAGTGCGATGGCTACTGTTATAGGTCATTCTCTTGGCGCGGATAGGTTTGATAGGGCGGAAGAAACATTTAAAAAATCGGTACAGCTTATTTTCCTTCTTTTGGCGATGGAGACGGCCATAATATTCTTTTTCAGAGAACCGCTAGCAAGATTTTTTATCCCTACTGATGAGGATGTTATTGCGGAAGCATCCCTTTTCCTCGGAATATTCACATTAGGAATACCTTTCTTCGGCATATTCAGTGCTGTGCAGGGAGTTTATAGAGGCGCTGGCTATACTGTGCCCAATATGATTATGTCCTTGCTCCGTCTATGGCTATTTAGGGTGGCATTTGCCTATATTCTGGGTATCGCGATGGGACTTGGTTCTTACGGCATATGGTGGGGAATGGCCATAAGTAACATAGCTTCGGCGATGGTAGCGCTTGCATTTTTCGCAACTGGTTCTTGGAGAAGGAAGGTGATAGATTAACCGCTTTTTTTCAATAAGAATTGTAATGATTTGTGCTTAAAGGAAAAGAGAGGCACAGAAGTGTATTTTTTACTTTTTACAAAAAGTTTATAAGGAGTATACTATCTCGTCTTTAAGATGAAGCATTTCAAGGCCAAGATATGTATGTTCGGTGAGCCTGCGGTTGGTAAAACCTCGCTTATACGAAGATATGTATACAACATGTTTGATGATAGATATCTGGTTACTATAGGTACGAAAGTCACCAAAAAAACCGTTGAGTTTGAAATAAATGACGAGAAGGTTAAGGTGGAACTTCTCCTGTGGGATATTGTTGGTCATCAGAGTTTCAGAAATTTGCTGAAAGATGCGTATTTTTTTGGAGCCCAGGGACTAATCGGGGTTGCGGATGTAACTCGGAAAGATACCCTTTACGCTCTTGAAGACTGGATAAAGTCAATAAAAACGGTAGTGGATGTGTCCTCCGTTCCAATAGTTTTTGTTGCCAATAAAATTGATTTGGAGAATAAGGAATTTGGAGAAGAAGAGATGAAAGAAATCTCACAGAAGCATGGAACTGAAAAATATTTATTCACCAGCGCAAAAACGGGCGAGGGGGTAAATGAGGTTTTTGAATATCTTGCGAGAAAAATCGTTGAAAAATCACTTTGATTTCAACTTTTTCAAAGCATCTTTAATTATTACATCGTGGTCAAATGCCAGCGGAGGGATATTTGATAAAGGAAAGAATTTGGCCTCGGAAGCATCATCTCCTCCTTTTAATCTACCTCCCAATCTTCTAAGAAGGAAGGCAACACTTACGGTGTGACCTCTCGGATCCCTGTACGGATCAGAGTAAACTCCGACAATATCAACAATTTCAACATCCAAGCCCGTTTCCTCCTTGAATTCCCTCACAATGGCTTTCTCCACTCTTTCCCCGTATTCCACAAACCCTCCTGGAAGGGCGTATTTCCCTTTAAACGGTTCTTTCCCCCTTTTTATCAGAAGAATTTTATCATTTTCTATCAGAACACCATCTACAGTAAGAGATGGTTGTATGTATGGTTTTTTGGAATAATGCTCAAACACTCTTGCAATTCTTTCATATTCTTTCAGAATTTCTTCTCCTTTTGCGGTAAGGGTACTTGTTCCTCCCTGCTTTCCTCCCCTCACGCTCTCTATCACCTTTTCTCCCAAATTTCTCTCGATGTCTTTTATTAATCCCCAGGCATGGCGATACGACATCCCGAGCAGGGAAGATGCTTTGGTCAAAGAGCCTGTTTCCTTTACTAGCTTAAGGAGTTCATAGCTGCCTGGACCCAGTATATATTTTCCGACATCGCTCTCCAGCCAAATTCTGTATCTTATTCTCATAATTTATCCTCCTTCAAATTTAATCCTCTCGCCCCTCTCCCTAACTTCGGCTCTCTTAATGGATTCCATATGTTCCCTGTTTCCTTTGGCACCGGAAATCCTATGAGAAATTTCTTTTATAACATCATCCGGCCCGTAACATATTATTACATCGTTGGGATGGATTTCAATATCGCCTCGTGGAGCACCGAGATAAACCTCCTCTCCCTTGACCTTTCTGTATATTCCGAGGATGAGCACACCTTCCTTGTTCAGTTCCAAATCTCTCAGCTTTTTGTTTGCAATCCACATATTTTTTCTCACCTTTATTTGAGCTATAGAATATCCTTTGGTTATGCCGAGAAGCTGGCTGTAATCGTATATTTTTAGCGAGGGCGCGAGTTTTTTAAGAATCTTTCTAATACATTTTCTAAGCGCTTTATCAATAGTTTTTGAGCGGAAAAAGAGGTACATGGCTGTTAAAGCAAGGAGTATTATTATGAGAGAATCTCTCATTTCCAGAGTGGATTTTCCTATAAATGTGAGCATCAGGGTAACTATGGCGGAGGTTATTCCCGCACTGCCCAAGAACATAAGAGTTCTTATTATTTTCCTTCTCACAGGATGAGAGACAACATACTCCGCCTCGCTTGTTGTGAACCCAGTACCCGAGAACGCGGAGTGTGCCTGAAAAACAGCAACATCCTTTGATAGGCCTGTCATCTCTAAAGCGACAGAACCTATCTTCACGATTATTATTGATATCAAAACCACCAGAAGAAATGATATTAGGGTAAGCAATAAATCACCCTACCCTTTTATTATTCCGTATCCTATTAATCTCCACCTGTTTATTATTCTTCTGCCTATGGCTACCCTCTGCCCTTCCTCCGCCACAACCGGATACTTCAACTGGATATCGGCGTAATCTCCACGGGCACTCTTAACTAAGCCAATGGTGGATGCTGTTCCGACATTGAGCAATAGATACTCATTTGTTCTTATTTTTTCTATTTCTATCTCCTGAGGTATGCCTACCACCCTTTCAAGTAGATGGAGTTCGAGTGTCAGAGAGAATCTGGGCTCAGGGAGAGTTCCCGGCTTACCTGCCATCCTTCCGGTTAGGTTATCCGCTTTGGTGAACGCTGGGTCAAGGGTTGTGCCAATTCCCACAAGCCCTCCTGGCCCCACCTCCTCCCAGTATGAACCGCCACTCATAAGGGATACTATCGTGGTGTATATGGGTTCCCATATTATTTTATTGCCCTTCTTCACGGGCCATCCGGGAAGGATTTCTATCTCATCCCCCACCTTAAACTTACCCTGTATTATGCTCCCTCCTATTACACCGCCCTTCAAATCTTTGGGCCTCGTACCTGGTTTATTTACATCAAAACTCCTCGCGATGTACATCCTCGGCGGTTTGCTCAAATCAAACTTTGGAGTAGGAATTCTTTTTTCTATGGCTTCTATAAGAACATCAATGTTAGCGGAGTGCTGGGCGCTGACGGGTATTATCGGGGCATCCTCCGCTATGGTACCCTTTATGAACTCCTTTATCTGCTGGTAATTTTTCCGTGCCTCTTCCTCGCTCACCACATCTATCTTGTTTTGAACTATAACTATCTTATCCACACCCACTATTTCCAGAGCCATAAGATGTTCTTTTGTTTGCGGTTGCGGACATGGCTGATTCGCTGCTATAACCAGAAGGGCACCGTTCATTATGGCGGCACCGCTCAGCATGGTGGCCATTAGAGTTTCGTGGCCGGGGGCATCCACAAAACTAACAACCCGAAGGAATTCCGCATCTTCACATTCCGCTGGATTGGTGGTATAACATTCGGGTTCATCTTTCTCCTTACATCTATAAAATGCTGCATCCGCATAGCCCAATTTTATAGTTATACCTCTCCTCATTTCCTCGCTGTGTGTGTCGGTCCATACGCCCGTTATCGCCTTAGTTAAAGTGGTCTTGCCGTGATCAACATGTCCGACCATACCGATATTTACCTCTGGCTTCTTAGGAAGTTTCATTTTTATGCTTCACCCTCCTTAACCGCCTCTTCCAAGGGCTTTGGACCATATTGAACGACTTTCATATTTATCTGCACGATATTGGGTGATATCGTATTTCCGTGCACCATCTTCTTCTTTCTCATTCCCTTCCTTTTGGGTTTGAACCCCACTCCTCCGCTCAGAAGTAACCTCTTCCTTACCTGTCCAGGCAAATCTGGTCTCATTGGAAATCCATCTTTATCCGTGCCTCCGGTTATCACCAGTTTGTATCCCGGCAGGTCCACGAAAATACCATCTATTTCTTCCCCTATTTTCTTCCCTACGAGAAGGTTCGCCTTGGCACCGGTGACCTCCTTCTGGTAGCATTTACCCGTTTTTGGATCCGCAATGACAACCTTGAACTGTACCATAGAGCGTAGTAATGGGAACCACTATTTTATATTTTTGATATGGGGTGAGTGCCATCTTCTGAAATTTTCAGGATTGAAATTTCTATAAAACCCCTTTCTCTTTCAGAAATTCCCGAAGTTTTTCAAATCCTTCACGAAATTTATTTTCAAGATTTCTTTTGTAGAGAATAGCCGCGGGATGGTACATTGGCAGTATGGAAAATTCTTCGAAGTTATAGATTCTTCCCTGAACTCTGGAAATGCTTTTTACCTCAACTCCGAATCTCCCCATCATATATTTTGTGGAGAAAAAGCCGAGAGTACAAACAATCTTTGGCTTTATAACTTTTAACTGCCTTTCGAGATAGGGGGAGCAGATGAAAATCTCCCATTCTGTCGGATTTCTGTTGTTTGGAGGCCTGCATTTAACCACATTTGTTATAAAAACATCGTTTCTGCTTAGCCCTACGCTTCGGAGCATATTTTCCAGCAACTTCCCCGCTTTGCCAACAAAAGGTCTGCCTTGTAAATCCTCATTTCTTCCCGGGGCTTCACCTACGAACATAATTCCCTTTGAAATATCACCTTCCCCCGGAACGGCGTTCGTTCTTGTTTTTGCGAGAGGGCATTTTCTGCAGTTTCTAATCTCCTCTGCAATTTTCTCAAGAGAGTCCATTGGATGGGGAATGCGCATTATAAAAAATACTTTTTTCGTTGAATAATTGCCCTAAACAAGACATACGAAATACTTTTATCTCCGAATACATATCCGCGCACTATGAATTTGGATACTCTGCTCCGCGCACTGGAAAAGGTTGATGTAAAATACGCCGAACTTCGCTATGAAAAGATAATTTCGGAGAACATAGAGATGAATAACGGCGAACTTGAAAATATTTTTGAAGGGACCGACGAAGGAATAGGGATTAGGGTTTTTCATTCTGGCGGCTGGGGATTCACCTCCATAACCTCTCCGAAGTTGGAAGATATAGTTTCAGCGATAGAAAAAGCGAAGAGGATGGCAATAAGCGTATCATCAAAATTACCCGAGAAGGATGAATTGCCTGAGGATAAGGATTTCCGAGGAAATTTCAAAGATTTGTACGGCAGAAACCCAATGGATGTTTCTTACGAGGAAAAAATATCTGATTTGAGAGAGATAGATTCCATTTTGAGTGTTGAGGAAGAGATAAAGATGAGGAATGTGAGATACTACATGAACTACTCAAAGAAATTCCTTGTTAATACCTCAGGCTCGGAACTGAGCCATGAGGTAATGAGGACATATCTGGCCATTGGTGCAATGGCTCTCAGTGAAGGTAAAAGGTCCGCCTATCGCGGTAGAGTTGGAAAAATAGGAGGATACGAAGTGATAGAGGATGCTTTTGCCGAATCTGAATATGTGGTGGAAAAAACCATGACTTTGCTTAACGCCTCCGCGGTTAAAGGAGGCAGATACCCCGTTATATTGGACCAAGAACTTGCCGGAGTATTCATTCACGAAGCCGTTGGACACGCATGCGAAGCGGATCTGGTTATTTCCGGACAATCCATCCTCGCAGGCAAAATAGGAGAAAGGATAGGAAGCGAACTCCTCACGGTTTACGATGACCCAACCCACAATGAAGGCTTCGGCAAGATTCCATTTGACGATGAGGGAAGCGAGGCGAAAAAGAAGTTGCTCATAGAGAACGGAATTCTTAGAAATTATATATTATCCAAGGAAACCGCGGCAAAACTCAAAATGGAGAACAACGGTGGTGCTAGAGCTGAAAGTTTTCTCCATCCACCAATAGTAAGGATGAGCAATACATACATCGCTAACGGAGATATGAGTTTTGAGGAATTACTTGAAGGAATTTCATACGGAATATACTTGAAAGATTCGCGTGGCGGACAGGTGGATACGGCCACGGGTACATTTATGTTCAACGCGCAGGAAGCGTATGAAATAGTTAACGGCGAAATAGGCAAGCCCCTTAAGGATGTGTCTCTCAGCGGCTCAACCCTTGAAATCCTTCATGGTATAGAGGGCGTTGGAAACGATTTCTCAATGGGAATAGGATTCTGCGGAAAGGGTCAGACCGTTCCTGTCGGGCACGGTTCGCCGCATATAAGGGTTAAAGAAGCGATTGTAGGAGGTAGATGAAAATGCTTATTGAGCACGCTATTAAATATGGAGAGAATAAAGGTGTTGAAGTTGAAATATACTACCTTCGCGCGAAAAGATTTGATGTGAGCGTGGAGAAGAATATCGTGAAAAAAGCGCAGGAGAATATAGAGGAAGGCATGGGAATCAGGGTGATATGCGACGGCGCCTTGGGCTTTACTTACCTCTCCAATCCCACTGAGGATAAGATTGAGAAGGCCATTGACTTGGCAATAAAACTCGCGGAAGTTCATAAAGGAAACTACGAATCTTTTCCTGAAGTAGGAAACTCCGGAGATTACGATTCCTACGACCCAAAAATTAAGGAGATGAGCGAGGAGGAGTGCATAGAGAAGGTTATGGATATAGTTAGGGGCGCACAGGATAAAAACAAAAACTCAATTGTCAGTTCAGCGGATTTCTCATGCGGAATATTTTCAAGAAAAATAGCGAATTCGTCAGGAGAGGTTGGAGATAAAGGAACTTTCGTTAGCGCCACGGCATTTACTGTGATTCCAACCAATCCGCCCTCTGTTGGCATGGATTTCGCTCTTCACAGCAAATTGGGGGATATAAATCCATACGATGTGGGTAAAAACTCCGCGAAGATGGCTATGAGTGGTCTTGATAGAAAAACTCTGGAAGAAAAACCGAAGGAAGTCATTTTCTCACCATTGGCTTCCAGAGAATTTTTTGGCATACTTGTACAATATCTCAGCGGAGTATCGCTGCGAAGAAAGCAGAGCCCCCTCCTCGGAAAACTAGGGGAAAAGGTATTTTCAGAGAATTTGAACATATACTGCGAGGAAGAGAATAACCCCTTCGGAAGGGGCTTTGATGATGAGGGTGTGCCAACGAAAAAAAGATACCTAGTTGAGAAGGGAGTTATAAAGAACTTCGCTCTGGATATGGTTTCAGCCAAAAAGATGGATATGGATACAATAGGGTTTGCTACGAGGAGCGGAGTGAATTTCAGAAGCAGGCCAGAGGGAGTTCCATACACAGTAAAAGTTGATGGAAATTCGGAGAATTTGGTGGAAGAAGTTGATAAGGGTATAATTGTGAACTATGTCACCGGCTTGCATACAATAAACTACGAAACAGGAGATTTCTCCGTAGGAACTATGGCGCCAGTTCTATACATTGAGAGGGGAGAAGTGAAGTATGCGGTGAAAAATGTTATGCTCAGTGGAAATCTCGTGGATATGTTCTCCTCCGCCGTTATGGGAAAGGATAACAAATTCTTGCCCCTATTCCCTCTAAGAATCATGAATTTCGGAATAGTCCCTTCGGTAAGAGTGGATAAGATATCGGTGGTGTCCTGAGTATGGTGTTGCGACAGCCTATAGTGAGCGTTCTGGGCCACGTGGACCACGGAAAAACGACAATCTTGGATTGGATAAGGGGTACTTCGGTGGCGAGAAAAGAGGCGGGAGGAATAACCCAGCATATAGGAGCGACTGAAGTTCCACTTGAAGCTATAAAGAAACTCTGCGGGCCTTTACTCAGAGGAAAGGAGTTCAAGGTTCCCGGTCTGCTTTTCATAGATACCCCCGGCCACGAAGCGTTCAGAACTCTCCGGGCTAGGGGAGGGGCATTGGCAGATTTGGCCGTACTTGTTGTAGATATAAACGAGGGGATAATGCCCCAAACCGTGGAGAGTATAGAAGTTCTTAAAATGTACCGCACGCCCTTTGTTGTGGCTGCAAATAAAATAGATAGAATAAAAGGATGGAAAAACTCCGAAAATCAGTCGTTTTTGATAGCCATAAAAAACCAGAAGGAAAATGTTGTCGCCGCGCTAGAAGAAAAAATTTACCAATTGGTTGGCTCCCTGTATAACTACGGATTCAACGCGGAGCGCTTTGACAGAATCTCCGATTTTACGAAAACCGTTGCTATAGTTCCGACAAGCGGGAAATTAGGCATAGGAATACAGGAACTATTGCTCGTTCTCGTCGGATTGGCGCAGAAATTCCTGGAGGAAAGGCTGTGGCATGAAGAGGAGGGTCCGGGGAGAGGAACCGTACTTGAAGTTAAAGAGGAAAAGGGGATGGGCACAACCATAGATTTAATTTTATACTCCGGCCATTTACGAAAGGGCGATGAGATAATGATAGCCACTCCTGAGGGCATAAAAATAACTAAGGTTAGAGGAATTTTCAAACCAAAACCGCTGGACGAAATGAGGGATCCCACGGATAGATTCATGCCAGTTGAAGAGGTCAGTGCCGCCTGCGGAGTTAAGGTAGTAGCGCCTGACCTTGACGGTGTGATTTCCGGCAGTCCTGTTTTTGTTGTTTCTGGAGATATAGAGAAGCTGAAAGAGGAAATATCCAGAGAACTGCAACCATCCGTGGAAACAAGTGATGAAGGAATAACTATCAAGGGGGATGCCCTAGGTTCCATAGAAGCGCTGGGGTATCAACTTAAGAAAGCAAAAATACCCATAAGAAAGGCGGAGGTTGGTGACGTATCCAAAAGAGATGTGGTTGAGGCGGCAGCCCAGAACAATCCACTATACAGAGTGGTTCTGGCTTTCAATGTGAAAGTTTACGATGATGCTAAGGAGGAGGCGGATAGAAGCGGCGTGGAAATATTAACTGGAAACATAATCTACAAGATTGTAGAGGATTATCAAGAATGGGTTGAGAAGAAGAAGAGAGAACTTGAAGAGGCTAGCAGAGAGGAAATAGTATATCCCGGAAAAATAAAGATTCTTCCGGAGTACATATTCCGGGTTTCAAAACCGGCGATAGTTGGTGTTCGCGTTCTCGCCGGCAGAATAAGGCCCGGGCAGAGATTAATGCGGGAAGATGGTAGAGTAATAGGGGTTATCAAAAGTATAAGAACTCAGGACCAGAGCTTAAAGGAAGCGAGGATGGGGGAAGAAGTGGCCATAGCCATAGAGGGACCTACCGTCGGAAGACAGATAAAACCCAACGATGTGCTCTATGTGGACATACCGGAAAGCCATGCCCGGAAGTTATTCTCCACAGAATTGAGCTTTGAGGAGAGGGAAGTGCTTGAGGAAGTGGCGAGGATAAAAAGGAAGGAAAAACCAACCTGGGGATTGTAATGGCCCTGAGATACCTCATTGTCAAGACAAGTAGACGAATTTATGTAACTATATTCGCCATGGCAGTTGCCATAATGTTCGTAACCACGATGCTCATCCTCGCCGACAGTTTTCGCGATTCAAACATAGGATTATTGCAAAGATTCAAAAGTAGTTACTACTGCATTTATACTAACTACGACCTTTACGAAAGCAGAGTGCCTGAGGAAAAATTTAACGGCACATCATGTATCCTTGTGAAAATAACCGTTGTAAGGGATAACAAATCGTATACAACATACTTCCTCGGAATAAACGATACTCTAGGCATTTTAAAATACAGCGGCGAAGGGATATGGATAGGGAGTGAGTGTCCAATACCTCCGGGAGAAATGACAATATATGGACCAAGTGGTAATATAACTGTATATGCGAACAGAGCTTACAGAACATCTTTTTTCCCGAACTACTGGCTAATAGGAAATTTATCCACAGCTAGGATGCTGAGGGGGAATATGGAAAATGAAGTTAATTTTGTAATAACCGAATATCCGATATACGAAAATGGTTACAGATGTTCCAGCATGACATCCATAATTGACTTTTTCAGGGCAAGTGTTGAGGAGATAGAAAGAGATGTTGCCCTAACAATGATAATCGCTCTCGTAATTTCCATTCTTCTCATGAATTCTGTTATGGCTATGGATATGAAGGATAACTCGCGAACCATAGCTATACTGCGCGCAATCGGATGCACGAGATACAAAATATTTATAGTTTATTTTGCGAGGGCCGTTTACATAGCTATAACAGCATCTCTCTTCGGCTTATCTCT
>Ga0190313_1000387_pt1 | contig 26465 bp, 52 predicted proteins | sample 4870071011_MG_FD_169989 | JGI IMG/M metagenome (GOLD analysis project Ga0190313, IMG submission 169989) | Hydrothermal vent sediment bacterial communities from Southern Trench, Guaymas Basin, Mexico - 4870-07-10-11_MG | ecosystem: Environmental > Aquatic > Marine > Hydrothermal vents > Sediment ... | reverse complement strand
GATACTCCGGATCCGGATTCTCCCTTGTTCAATGTGATTAGATTATCCTCCACCAATAGCTGTGTCGTCTCTATTACAGTCTGAGTGCCCTTTACCGTTAAGTTACCCTCTACTATGAGATCCTTGAGGATGTTCACGACTCCGTCCATTCCTACCTTGAATACCCACTCGCCCTTTGTTGCGTTGTATATTCCGAATGCGAGGTTTGTTGACGGGTTGTATGAGTACCTCAGTTCATCGTAGCCGTCTGGTCTGAATACTATCTGCTCTGATGAGTCCCTCAAGTTGAGCCGACCGATGAAACCCTCTTTCCACCACTTCTCCTCAGAACCGATCAGCCTCGTGAGGTCAGCGTCCGGTAGAAGGTCGAGATAAATTGTTTGCTCAACGGCCATAACAATCCCCTGCGCAGTCTCTCTCAACGCGTTCGTGAGCTTGCGCATCTCTTCCAAAAGCTGGAACAAAGTGTCGAGATCCATAGCCACATCGAATCACCTCATGACGTAGTAAAGTACGTACAGCAACTTTACATACGTAGATGGAGTCGGCGTAAAAATAAAACTGAACTCCTCGAGGAACTTTATCTTCTTGATAGCTACGAAATAGAAACCCTCCACCGCGGTTCTGTCTTGAGCATCGAGCATCGGGTTTCCGAGAGCGATGTTCTGGAGATCGGAGAAGGTAGCGTTGTAGTATTGTAGCCCTTGCTCTGTCCTGACTGTCAATCTCCAATTAGTATCCGTCGTCTTGATAATAATTACCTCTACGTAACCGATTCCATCGACGTATAGCTCCCACGGTTCACTCAACGTTCTCTCGGAGACACTGGTTACCTTGCTTACTTCCACAGGAATCTTGAGCTTTGGTATCTCAACTCTCCTCAAGAGCTCGACTTCCTCACGAACGATAATGTCGCGGACGATATCCCAGAGACGCATAGTATCACCGGAGAAAGAGAATAGCAAAAAATATGGGAAAAGATTTACTGATGAGAAGGAGCGGGAACAGCGTAGACAGCACGGATAAGTCCGCGCTCATCACGCTCAAAGACATACCCGAGAGGTTGTCTGAAGCTCATGAATAGGAGAGCGATGGCTATCCCGATCAGTATCCCGACTACGAGAGCGATTATTATCTTGGCTGTATCGTCCATTATTCCTCCCACCATATTATCTTGATAGCTATATCGATGGCGGTGCCCGCCTTATTCGTCACGCTCGTTAGAATATTCTGTCCCTCTGGTACTATAACTTCTTCGCCGACATCAATTACGCTGCCTATGGCTCTCACGAGTGTCCCTCCAGGAACTATCACGGAGAGAGCCGTTACACCCCCGCTATACGATCCCCCGTACTCCACCTCGCATTTCGCGGAGTTGTTACTGGCCATGTTGAGGTTAAGAGGATCCACAGAGGTGCCGGAAGTAGACACAGCGACGTTGCGTAGGACGTCCACGTATGCCAGACCACCAGTGTACACCTCCAACGCTATTAGGTGAGCGATGATTCCGCTCTCCGAAGGGTTGCTGAATAGGACCTGCACCGTTCCCTCGGCATCCACGGCTTCGAAACGATGCGAAGCGATGAACGCTTTACCCTCGAATATTCTCCGTGTCAGATAGGAGTCCCTCAGCGCGGTTCTGAAGGCCCAGTAACTCACTTCTCCTCACCGTATACAATGAGCACCAGTTGGGCACCAGATGTAGCAGATGGAGAATTAATCAGGTAGAATCTCCGAATCACGAAGTCCTCTATCTTGAACCCGGGAGTAAGAGGTATGGGGGACTTGTCCCTACTGTTGAGCACGATGTACGCCGTATCATCGCATTTTATGACCTCGAGCTTCTCCGCGTGAACCCCCAGCTCCTTCTCAACGTCCACCTCCTCTTTGTCCCGGGCGACCGTGAGATCAAAGGTGAACACGGCGTACTTGTTGTACGTCACGTCGTTGCACCCGTCGCGATTGGCTGTACCCTTACCCTCACGACTCTTCTGTCACCTACCTCTTCCTCGCTGATCTCCCTGAGACGGTACAAGTACCCGACGGCCCTCACCTTGCTCTCGCTCAGACCGGCTCCGCTGAGGTCTTCTAGGTCAAGGTAGAACTTTTGATCCCAGAAGACCCATACCTCGCCCAGCGAGTGGTACTCCACGTTATCAGTTACCCAGCTCGTCAGATAAAACGTCGCATTCTTGAGAGCACCCCTCATTGTTTCTCTGAACACCCTGATGTACACTGCTAGGTTAGCCGTAACTGGTAGGATCCTGACGAATATCGCGAATCCCCGAGGAGGATAGAGCTCCGAGAACTCCTGCTTCTCGAGCTTGCTACCGGCGCTTATTGCTCCGAAGTCCTTCTCGAGTAAACCGAGGGGTTCTACCGCTTCGACCAAGAAGAACTTGTCATAGTCCACGTGATATATTACGTCGCCCTCCCCGACGGGAGAAACGAAGTACTGCGCCATACATAATCACCTCCAAAAAAGAAAGAGAATAGAAAAAAGTGATAAAAGAGTTTAGTAACCGATCGCGATGTAGTAAACGGTCTCGGCGGTGGTAACTGCGGCACCGGCCGTATCGTGGATACCCACCGTTATCTTTCCACCGGAGATACCCGTGATAGCAACTATGTGATCTGGGTTGCTACCGATTACCACCGCTGCAACAATCGCTCTGAACCCCGTGTCTATTTCTCCACCATCCGCTACGCTCGCTGTCCCCGCTGCCACTTTGTACTTTGCGCCTCTACCAAAGGGTTTCTCGAGGGCACCGATGATGGCCACTTACCTCACCTACTCAGTTATTGTCTTACCCTTCTCCTCGGCGATATAACCTAGTAAGATCAGCTTCTCGCCGGTCTTGGTCTCTGTAGCGTATACGTAGATGTCTACGTCCTCGTTCTCCTCGTAGACAATCGGTTCCTCGAAGTAGGCAATTGGTTCCTCGACCACGTGCAGATCCTCGATACTGATTACGTCTTTTACCTGTGCAGCTCTCTGGAACTTGATAACCGTCGCTTTCGGTGCTGGATCGTTGATGGCGACTCCGAAGATTATGATGAAGGTCCTGTCACCCAGCTTAGTGTCGATGATCTGGTTGTAGGCGTTAGCGGTTGCGTAGTCAAAGCTCCAAGTATCGGCTGATAAGCCAAGATCGGTCGGCAGAAGGTCTCTTATGACCCATCTCTCCCTTGGAACACCGGTTCTGGAAACCGCGATTTCGAGTAGTTTCTCCTTCACATCCTCTTCGAGGGCTCTAACTTCCTCTCTTCCTAAGACGGCGAGTGTTTTTGCCTTTACCATACTTTATCACCCGGAGCGAAACGCTCAAATCACATACTCGCTCTACAACGTATATAAAGCGATGTACAGACGGTGGTATTCGTGAAACGCGAGTTTCTCACAATACGTGTGGACAAGTCAACCAAGCACAGGTTCCAAGCGCTCTACTACCTGCTTAAGAGTAAGGGTCTCGTAGAGTACCAAGAGGAGCTGATAAACGCGATCGTCGATATCTGGGAGCGCTATCCCGAAATACTGAAGAAAGTCTTGAGGAGGGATTTCAGATGAGGCTTCACGAAAAAATAGAGAAAGCGATAGAGTGGATAGATGACATTCTCGAGACGGCTGAGAGCGTAGAAAGGTTACAGAGGATCGATCTCAAGATGTTCAAGAGCAGAGTAAAGCTTGCGAGAGAACTTCTCGAGAGAGCTAAGGAACTCTTGCCCGCGACGTTCAGTACCTTCGACTAGAATTTAATAATACTTCATTATTATTTTATTTTAATATATGGCGGAACCCGAGATATACCCCGATGAGAAAACCGATCAGCGTCACTATCTCTTTCTGCGTCAGCACTCTCGTACTACCGTGTAGTAGCGAGGAGACTAGTCCCTTTATACTCTCAGTAATCATGCCGAGATCAATGTTTATAGTGATTATCCCAAACCACCATAGAGCAAACGTGACTAGGATGTAGAAACCGATGAAGACGAGGGATACTTTTAGGGCTACGCGGAGGAAGTAACCGACCGCTATCCCCGCCAACAACGCCACGACGAATATTCCTACGAGTTCGAAGGCGCTCACAGCATCACCTCGTATGCAACGTTGAGGGCTAGCATCACCGTGTTCATTACGACGTTGCGTACGGCGACTCTGCTTATGTCGACCAGCCTCATAGTCCGTGTCTGGGCCAAGTTATAAATCACGACGATGAGCCATCTGAACACGTTGCCCCCGAAGGGAACTATCGTGCTCGAGGTGAACGTTGTTGTGAGCATTAGGACGGTCATTATAAATGCTAACTTATTCTCGAAGACGACCTTACTCAGCGTGAACAACAAGACTGTAACAACGCCGCTGACGAAGATCAGAGAGTGCAGAGTCACGTCCGTGCTCCTCGTCAATAAAAAATATATGAATAACGATATGTGTGACCCGAAGAGACCCGCGAACAGTGTCTCGGTTCTCTCCACGTTAATCACCTATATCCCAATCAGTCTCTCCAGGATTCCCTTACCTGGTCGCAAAGGGGGCGTTATCTGCGTCGGGTCGAAGCCATGCACCATCGCCACTATTCTGAAATCTGGCCCACGGTTGAGGATATACAGCCTTGGCGAGGATCCGAGAAACTTCTCCATGAAGCTGGTTGTATCCTCCGCGAGGCCCAGCGGTATGTCCACGCCACGCACGATCATGACACTCCTCGTTCTTGACGGCCGGGTCTTGGTTCTCAGCAGTAGCAACGTGGTTAGGTCATCTCTCCACTTGCTCATGAACTCATCTCTTCTGTACCTCAACGAATACGTGATTGTACCGATCTCCCCTGGTTGCAAGATTGGAATGATGTCAGACCAATCGAGCGGTGGGTTGCACTCGATTGAATAGTTGAGAGCCTCGATGAGCGTACTTAGAACGTTGCTTAGAGCCCCGACGACCATCCTGTACAAGTGAGTAATCGCGATGTCCTTTCTCGGAACTTCTCCGCTGAGATAGACGTAGCCACCCACAGCTCTCTCGTAGTCCAGGAGGAACAGCGGAACTTCGTGTAAAAAGTCTTGAATCTTCATCGCGTTCTCTATCGACATCTTATCGAACCTGAAAGGTATAGTGACGAACGATAGAGGCTTGGGGATGTCAGGTTCCCTCATAAGGTCTCTGGTCAATGCAGGAGTGATTAAGGTTCCTGTTCCCTTCCCAGCGCATCCTAGAACAACGATACCGCTGACTTCTCTCTCACCGCTCTCGTTGGTGATCAGTTCAGCGATCTTGCCCAGTACGATATCTCTCTTCTCCGTGTAGAATGCCAAGCCTTTCTCAGGGGTAGCGCCGCCTCCTCCCTCCGCCAAGAGTATGCTGTTCTCCTTGAGTTCGGCCTTGAAAGTTGAGGTCGGGAAGCCCTTCGGTTGCTCCTCCTCGCTCCGACCTCTCATCTTCGCGTAGTTTCTGTGGTAGATCCTTGCGAGGTTGTCTATTGCATCGTTGAACATCTTGCGACTAGTCTCGATGATCATTATCTTGTTCTTGAAGAGCAGATCTGGGTACAGCTGGGCAATACCTCCTAGTAAGTGTATCGAAGCCGATGACCCAATGGAAATGATTAACAAGCGACGAACCATGTCGTCCGTCATGGCATCACCACCTACTCGACGTATTTTGGTTCCTCCCACTTAATCTCTTCCTCCTCTCTCCTTTCCTCTTTCACCTTCTCCTCGATCTCCTTGACGACCTCTCCAACGCTTTTACCCGCCTCCAGCGTGGCTAAGAAATCCGCTAACCACCCAGGGAGAACCCCCGCCAACGAGATTATCGCTATCAGGTACTTCCAGTATCTTCTGAAGCGCGCTGGTATATCGGGTATAGCAATGCCGAGGCCGAGGAAAAACAGCATGTCACCGAGGACACCTCCGAGGTACTGCGTAGCTACGAAGATGAGCAGGAAACCCAGTTGCCAGCTGTTCAAGAACGCGATGAGGATCTCAAGTAACTTCTTCCTGCCGAGGCTGTTAATGAAATCTGGTATCTTGAGCGCCACGAACTCGAATCCAATCCCGAACATCCCGAGCAGTCCTAAATAGTAGCCCAGCAAACAGACAGTGGGATTCTCCACCAACATGGTAACCACCGAAGAAAGAGAATTGTCCTCGAGACAATAAAAAAATAATTAAGTAGAGAATGAGAACCTATCTGAACCGGCGAGTTCTCTTAGGAGCTGGTGGCGGAGAAGACCCTCCCGACGGCTTCTGAGGAGGAGCTGTGAATCTCGGTAACCGGAGGGATCCGAACGTTTCCCTTAGTCTCTGGATCGGGGCCTCGACTTCGCTTCTGGGTCTCAGAAGAGCTCTTTTAAGGCCCTCGGCGTCCAGTTTTGATAGGGCACCAGCAACCTCTCTTAGGTTCTCGATTATTTCCTCGATCTCCCTCGGGCTGGGATCGATTATCTTAGACGCCAGCTGGTTACCGACGACGATAGCGTCCTTGCTACCGGTCTTGAACCCCCACGCTAACAGTCCGATTCCGGGGACGAGAGTTCCAAGCATGTACAAGAAGGGCTTACCGAAGTACTTTAGAGCACCTCCATAACCGGAGGCCAGCCACTGCTCAACGGTTATTCTCGTGTTCTCCGGTAAGTTGGCGATCGCTGATAACCCTGGAATCCTCTTGAGAGAATCTAGGAACCTCTTGGAGCCATCTCTGCCAGGTGGAGGTGGCACAGCCACTTATTATCACCTCTTAGCGACTGTTGGGGCCCTTAGAAGGGCTCAGCTGCTAGCATCTTCTCGGCGATCTCCCAGCACCACTTGCGCATTAGCTGACCAGTTAATTGCTTGTGTTCTTGGAACTTGCCCTTTAACCTAATCATCTTGTACTTTCTGGCGAGGATGACCCATGCAGCGTGGGAGGCAACGCCGATCAAGGTGTGAACGGTTCCCCAGTCGATATGGATTATTCTTGGCACGTATGTTCTTCCGGTCTTCTTACCATAGGAGAGGGCGGCATCAGCGGTTGCAGAGGTTGTAGCGGTTATCGCCTCAGGCATAGAAATCACCTCGATACTCTAACATCGCACCAATTTTTTTAAAAACGTGGACGCTTATATACTAGTGTGACGTTGTACGCGGGTGAGACTATGAGAAAGAAAGTCATCGAAGGCGAATTCGCAATATTGTGGGAGGACGATAACTGGTGGATAGTCCAAGACAAGGTATATTCCCGCTTCCCCGTAGCGAAGCGCTCGCATACGGAGACATTCATAACGATATACATCGACTTCGTCGAGATCAATGGGAAGTATATCCCAGCGTACTTCTACTTGCCCAAGAACGTTATCCCGCTAAGAATCGCGATGGATCACTTCAACCGTGTCGAGGAAACACATAAGAAACGTGTCCGCGAACTAGAGTTATATCGAGGATTCTACGAAGGTGAGAGTAATGAGAATGTCCCGATGTGAGGACGAGTTTCCCCCCGAGATCTGCAAGAGAATAAGAAAAATATTAGAGGAAAAAGTAAAGAGCGGCCAACCCGTCAAGATAAACGGTGACGGAGACCTAATGCCGAAAAGAGTACCGGAGATCGATGAGACATTGCAACCCGATTCCGACACGGAGTGACCCCGAATGAGTCTAGTCCACCCACGCGACATAATCTGCAACTACCTCGCGAGGATCCAAGCTGAGAGAACCCGCTATGGGCAGGAGAACGTTATCCATGTCAGCGATCTTGTTACCAGGAAAGACTTCGTATACATCTCCCGAACGATCTCTCCTGTACCGATGTGTCATCACTTGGCTAGGATGTACACTGGCTATCTCTGGGAGAAGGAACTGATCAGAGACTTCCAGAAGTACGGATATGTCCACGAGCCAGAGTACCACGCTAGGATCCGCGTAAAGTTGCGATACCCAAGCGGGCGGGAGGAAGAGAGAGAGTACACGTTGCTTGGCCACCCGGACTTCGTACTAAACCCAACAAGGCCGGAGCACATCATCGAAATGAAGACGACGAGGTGGGAAAAACAGCAAGTAATAAGCATCGTTCAAGGACAGTACAGGACCTTGCGAGCATTCGGGGTTGAGATACCACAGCCCTTCGGTCTCGATGAGGAAGACAAGGCTCACTTCCCAGCGTTCTTCAACTGGGTTCTCCAATGTGCTTGGTACAGATGGTGGTTCGGTCGCCGGAGAAAGGTACCGTTCACACTCTTGGTCATATATAGAGACGCTGTAGAGGAGATAGAGCTACCGGAGAGAGCCTTGTTCGATGTATGGAACCAGTTCTGGGAACTCGATCTAAAGAAGACGATAGTAGCGCTCGACCTCGCGAGACGGTACGGCTACCAGCAGAACATACCGAAGATCCTAGCTCTCTTAGATCACCTGTACCCCACAGGACTGTTCGGCTACATAAGCAACGATGAGCAGATAGTTCTCCAAGGCTGGACACTGCCATACATGAAGCTCACAACCCCCGTCTGGCCCGATGACCTCTGGATATTCAACCGCTGGGCATACTACTGGCACATCCCGAGGAGACCACCGCTGGCCAGGGAAAGGATAAACAACGTTACGCTCGGTTATGCGGATGCGAAGAGGCTGTACATCGACTGGCTCGTAGCGGAGTTCATCCCAGCCATGTTCGACGTAGCCAAGGTTCTCATCGAGCACGTCGACATCCCAGAGGTCGAGATAAGAAAGATAGAGCCCATCGGGGTATCGAGATCACCCCTCCAGATAACGGAGGAAGCGATAATAAGAAAAATCCAGAGAATCGAAAAACTATTAACAGAGAGAGGTGTAAAGGAGTGAACATCGACGAGATAAGAAAGAAGCTCGAAGAGATAAAGAAGCTCCCACCAGAGAAGCGAAGAGAGGAGCTAATGAAATTATACTTCGAGCTGGACGAGCTCGAGAAAAAGCTCTCCAAGGAAGTAGAAAACCCCAACGAACAACGGCCACGCTATCTACCAGCTGAGGAGTTTCCCGGATACGTAAAATCGTACCTCCTCCTCACGGATCTAGAGGCGACGGGTTACACAGAGACGACGATTGAGGGAAGAAAGCACTGGATCGTCGAGGTAAAAGATGAAGGCACCGGCGAGCTAGTGAGAATACTGGTCCCCTGGGCAAAAACCAAGGATACCGAAATCGTAACAATAACGAACAAGCGGGGAGAACCCGTGCAGGTATGCGCCTACCGCGGCGAAGTCGAAGAGCTCTACATAGTCCCCCCGAAGATCGAAACAGTGAGAAGAGTGCTGAGCAATGCACAGAGGGAGGCGAGGGTCGAGATTGAGGTTCCCTATGAAGCCCAAGCAAACGTGAACTGGGTATCCGTAACAACATCCCTAAACCTTGCACAGAGCACAGCCGAGAAACTGGCCAAGGCAGTGGAGAGGAGAGAGGAGTACGGTATTAAGTACCTCCTAGAAACCCTAAGGAAGACACTAGAGGACGTGATCAAAGAAGTCAAGCTGGCGCCAGTAGTGTACAAGACCACAACGGATATCAAAGTCGCCAGAATACTGACGGAGGGGATTATTGAGGATCTATGGGCCAGATTCTGCACGAGACTAGGGGAACACGGAATTAATTGTGAGCCCTATCGTGATCTCTTCGAGCGCTATATATCATGGGACATGAACCCAGCAGAAGCTGAGAACGTAGTACTCAGCTTGGCTAAAGATATAATCGAAGAAGAACTCGCGAAGAGAAGAGAGAAAGCGCTTAGACAACCAAGAATCGCTAAGGTGCCGAGACTCAACTGGAAGCACGTGTCGTGGGCTGTTGCCAAAATATTGTTCGACCTAACGCAGGCGAAGGAAGAAGCTGAGAAGAAAAACGCAACGGGGGTTTACAGAAATGTTGAGGAAGTACTCAAGACCATCGACACGGTTCTCCGCTTCTTCGGAACAAAGTGACACCTAAGTACTATATCGAACCGCGTAACCGAAACGCGTAACGTTATAATATAATCATCCCCTTCTCTCTTTTTTCGAGGTGATATTAGTGAGAATCCGCAAAGCAACGATGGATAAACTAACCGCGATGGCGCGGTGTCTCGCTTCTGGAGGAACCGTTAGGAAGTGTTTGAAGGAAGTCGGACTCTCTCCCGATACCTATACCCGGTACAAGTCCCTTGTATGGGATATGGTGAAAACCATGAAGAAGAGCGAGGGGAAGGATGAGGAGGAGAAAGAGGAAGTTTCTCCACCCGACTTCGGGATAGCGCCACCGGAGGTTGATGAGGAGTTGGGGGAAGCAGTAAAAGCGCTTGAGAGAACCGTTAACTTCTTAGACCGCGTAGAACTGATAAAGCGCAGACTCGCATCGAAACTCATGATCCCGCCGTCCCCTCCCATGGAATCCCCAACGAGTGAGGGAGAGGAGAAAGAAGAAGGAGCGAAAATCACACTCAGCAAAGAGAGTGCATTCGACATCCTAAAGAACGCCCAAGAGCTCTTGAATCAAGCGAAGAGTTTCCTAGAGAGCTTCGGTTACCTCGTTGTTCCCCCGCACGAGCGCCATAGGTGGTACCACGAAGAGGAGGTCAAGGAGCTGATAAAGAAGGAGAAGGCTGGTGGAGGAGACAACGAGACCCTAACAAGTGAACAGCTGAAAACCGTGGAGAACATCATAACGAAGGCGATAGACAGAGTCGCCATGATATTCGAGAAAGCGTTGCTAGGGAACCAAGTCGAGGAGAAAAAGGATAAGATAGAGATGGTGCTGAGGGAGATAGAGCATGAAGAGTCTTCGCCTGCTGAGACTTGAAAAAGAGGTCGAGGAAGAACTAAAAGAGATCGCGAAACTCAAGAGGACCGCAACAGAAGTAGCTGGTTTAGCCGACCGCATCGCCAAGAGAGTTGCTAAGAAGTTCCTCCCGAAGCTACTGCTGACGACGACGAAGGAAGCCCTAATCGAAGCGATAGAGAACAACGTTACGGTTGCGGACAAGCTGTACGAGTACGCCCGCTTAGCGAAGGAGAAAAAACTGAGCAGGAAGCAAGAGAAGGTATGGAACACGTTCAAGCGTATCATCAAGCTGTTGCGAAAATTTTCGAACTATGTGAAACCGTTCGTGAACGAGTACTTCACCGCCGATTTCGTAATAGAGGCTGTTAGAGAGACGAGACCCGAGCTCGCCGAGATTCTCGAGACGGAAAAAGGTAAAAAATGGCTCGAAGAAAGTATTTACGAATTGAGAGACATTCTCGGGTGGTAGTATGGCCCGCCTCATCATCCGCGTAGTCGACAAAGACAGTGGGTCTCCTATAGCATTCGTCGGCGTCGCTGTTGACGGACTGGTACAGCTCACTGATAAGCACGGTGTAGCAGAGTTCGACGTCCCGCCTGGAGAGTACACGGTGCGTTGCAAACCCCCCTTCTACGAACCAGCAACGATGAGAGTCAGGGCCCCCGGAGAATACGTTATCGAGCTGAGACCGGTTCGGCTCTAAAACTCCCTTTTTCCCTATTTTTTGTCAGGTAGATAGAGATGAGGAAGATATCCGTCTATGTCCCGGATCCAGTCTACAAAGTGCTCAGGAAGCTCGTGGAGGAGAAAAAGGTGAAATCGATGAGCGAGTTCATACGCAACGTCCTCGTTCTATACCTCGAATTCGGCGGAAACGGTCACGTTTCTTCGAGACCGAATGGGACTAGTCCCCGATTATCACCGATACCTCGCCCGCCCTCCACTAATAAGCCGAAGAGGCCGGAGGAGAGAGGACTCATCGGTTACGGAGCCGTCCACGCTGAGTTGATTGCTCAACTAAAGGCAGTACTTAAGAAAAGAGCGGAGCGTAAAATGAGAATAGGGGGTATCGCGAATGCTGGTCTCGACCGAGGTTAACTTCGAGGACGGCTCCATCTCGATAATCCTGAGAAAGAATAACAAGGCAATCCGAGTAAAGATGAACCTAGAGCAACTAGAAAGAGTGTTCGATACACTTGATAACCCATTAACGAGGCAGATAATGAGGATACTCGGATGGGAGATCGAAAAAATAGAATAAAATTAGGGAGGAGCGTTACACGTTACGATGTAGCCGAGGACACGGACATCTTTTCCCCTTGACGGAGCCACCTCGAACGCGAAGTGTTTTATGTCTCCGACTTCGATGAGCCCATGAAGCGTCTTCACGAGCCTCCAGTAGTCCTCGACCGGAATCTCCAACTCCACCTCGATAAAACCCCACTTCGTCCTGGCCTCACTCTTGACTCCCCTCAAGAAGTACATAGTTGCACCACCCATAGAGTGAAGAGCTACGAGTTCTCGCGGAGCCAATCATTCAAGAGTTGCTTGATCAGAGAAGCCATCCTGAGACCCCTCCTCTGCGTCGCCTCCTTGAGCTTCTCATAAAACTCTCTGGGGAGACGCACGGTTAGGGAGACTTGCTCATCCATAACCATCACCTCGAAATCCATAATAAGTCGTAGAGAGTTTAAAACAGTTTCTGAACGTCGACCCCTTTGCTACTGATTTTTAGCTTGAACAGTTGCTTGCCCCTACCGAACTTCCTGGAAACCCAAGTGTCTATAAGAACCACTGTCAGGGCAGGATTACTGTTCGCGATGGAGCACCTCCAGATCTCCTTCGCCAAGTGTAGGTACTTAGCTCCCTCTAACCCACCAGTTCCCCCGAAGTAATCCGGTTGCGTAGTTAGAATCACGAGCTTACCATGAAGCGCTGCGAACTCCCTCAACATAAACATGACGGCCCCTCTCTCCATGAATATCTCGCTCCTCTCTTTGAGGCTCATTCTCGCGAGTTGGGGGTATATCAGCATCCCGATGCTATCGACCACAATTACATCGTACGTCTTCATTCTCTCCCTCACCTTTAAGATATCACGTAGTTTGTCAAGATTCGGTGCTCTGACGAGATCAACGTTCTGGGGAACCTCACTCTCCTCGACACCGTACTCCGTATCAATGAACAGCGTGGGCTTATCCTTAGCGACTTGTAGACAGAAAGTAGTTTTACCGGATCCCGGGGGTCCGAATAATAGTAAGATGTTCTTCCCCACTACCTTCTTTACCTCGTCGTAGAGACTAGTCCCCGAAGACAAGGAGAATCACCCCAAGAAAAAAAGAAAGGGGGAGAAAGAACCTATGAGAGGTGCTTCTCGAAGTCACTGAGCTTGATCGAGTACAGCAGGTTAGCGGAGAAGAACTCCACGCCGTTGACCTCACGCTTGCGTAACTTGTCGGTTATCACGAAGTACATCTCGCCGCTCTCCAATTCGTTGAGAGAATCAAAGTCCGGAGCGAACAGAGAGACCCACTGGCCACCGCATAGAACCCCGAGCTTCCAGTTTCCAGTACTTGTCTGCTTAATGAACACCTCCTTGTTTATCGGCACCTCTACCAGCATCACCGTAAACTTGCCACCCTGGATCTCAGCGGCTGGAAAGTCCGGTCGCTCCCTGATAGTATCGAGAGCTTCCTTTATCGCGGCGATCGGGTCACCGAGAAGGGCGAGCCGGCCCGTTCTCCGGGCCTCAATTATCTTCATTATGTATTCTTCACCGAAGAGCTTCTTCAAAACCTCTATGCTCGACATGGGGATCACCCCTCGATGTTTCGTATAGAAGTAGTAAAGAATATAAAAATCTTTCGAAAAGAAATAAAAAAGAAGGAGAGAGGTGAGAGTACGAATCCCCACTTACGCGTTTCGCTCGCACGTTACTGGGATACCCTCCTTCGCGATATCAGTCTCCGCGCACTTGCGGAAGAACCATGTAGTGCCTAGGGGAGGGAACGTTGCTTTAACCCATTGCCGATCCCCACTTGCATGAACTGCGAAGGGTTCGCCAGGCTTCGTTATCAGTTCCCACTTGATCTCACGTGGAGCCCTTTTCACCCGTTTGTACAGTTGCGCTACTAAGTCGACGTAGTTCAGCCAGAGGAGCAGACTCCCATCGCGATATATCCACAGCTCCTCATCGGGCTGGGTTCTCTGCTGATCCGGCAACCATGTGTAGCCCAGAAACATAAAACCCCAGCTCACGAGTGCCTCGTCCGCTTCCTCCCTACAAGCCACGCTTATTCTCAAGGGGAACACCCCGTCCGCTCCCACTCCATCTCGAGCAGTATCTTAGTGATTCCCTCCCTTATCTCCTCAATCTTTTTGCTGAGGTATCTCCAGATCTCGAACTCCCTCATCCTGACCTCTGGGCGATAATCGAGGACTCTACCTGACTGATACGCCTTGACGATCTTCTCATCGGTTGCTTCCCCCATGAACGCCTTACCGGCTCTGCGAACCCTCTCAACAACCCCAAATATCAGCGGTTCGGCCCCGGGAACGAACCACTCAAGAGTCCTCCACGAGACGTGGAACATCAAGCCCTCTTCCTCGGGTGGTACCCACTTCTCCCTAGGGAACTCGAAGTGACGGAGGCAGAACCTCACATACGCAAGGTACCGGGCGAAGTCGATCTCCTCGTCAACTCTGCATAGCAGAACGATCCACACCAGACTCACCCTTGAAAACAACCAAGATCCATACATCGGGTGGCGAGATAAACTGCACAACGGTCTCCCCAGCTGTCGTGCGGTGAACCATCGCGAAGCCCGGACGAACATCGTTCACCCTCTTTATTGCGTACAGAATCTTCCTTGCATCATCGGAGCTGGCCTCGACCACCGTTGGTGTCACGCCTCCAGGGGGAGTAATCTTGGGTACAACGGTTACTCCCCACTCCTCCAGCACCGCTTTTACAAACCCGACGTCACTCATTACTCCCACCTCCTTGAAGAGAAACATACTCGTAGAGAATGAGCTTGAGAACGTGTGCAGCATCGAAGAAACCCAGCTCTGCCAACATCCACTTCGCCGCCGTCATTCCAATGAAGTAGCCGAGCCTGTAGAGCATGGTCACGATCACGCGCTCATCTTCAGTCCTTCGTAGCACCTCCCGCGCCGCCTCGATGATCTGTTCAACCTCCTTCTTTCCGGCTTCGGGGAGTTCACATTTCTTTAAGTCACCTTCCAATTTCTCGAGAACATATTTCTCCACGATCTCCCGCATGTGGATCACCTTCGATAATACTTCATCTTAATTTATATTTAAAATTAACGCGAAGTAAAGAAGGCGTCGAGAGTACCCTGTCGCGGCTTCCGTTGCCTCCTTGGTTTCTTCTGTTCCTCACAAACTCCGAGAAGCCGTTTCTTCCAGTATTCTTCATTATTTAATATTTTTAATAAGAGGCCATTGCTCACAGCTGATCCCAAGAAAAGTTGCTTCCCGAAGCGTGAGTCGTGAACGGTAACTAGTCTCTTCCGCTGAGCTTCCCGGATCAGCTCTCTCGTTGCGCCGTATTGCAGCGCGAAGTCTTCGTAGGTGGATCCTCCGCAAAGCGCTATAAACGCGATGAGGTCGAGCTCGGTCTCGATCATGCGAGTCACCTCGAATAATACTTCATCATGAATTCATTATTAAGTATTTCTGGTAATACGCTGGTAACCCCAACTTTACGTCAACTTTTCACCCGAAAAGTTGGAGATATTGCAGCGAGATAATTGATGTGCTGAATTTTTTGCAACTTTTGTGAGTTGTTTCTAAAGGAAGCAGTAAAAAAAGTGAAGTAACATCAACTTTTCAACTTTTCCAAGTTTGCGGAAACCTAGAGAAAGTACTTCAAAACGACGTCAGCAGTATTTATATACAGAACGATGCTGTAAATACGTAGTTGGTGATGCCGATGCCACGGGGAGTGCAACCTAGGAAAATATATCTCCGTCTTCTCTCGATGATAAAAGAGGAATGGTCTCTTGATGAACTGAGAGAGATCTTGATGATGAATGATAAGGGGTTACGATCCTTTCTAAGTGCAGCGTTGAAGGAGGGTGTAGAAGTCGTTACGAGACGGGACGGTAAGTACGTGCGAATCCCCCGGGACATTATGATAAAAAAATAATGAAAGATGAGCTCGGGGGGACGCCTCTATGAAATATGTAACGCTGGACTACTTTTTTAAGATATTCGATAAGATGCACGCTGTCCGCCGAACACTTGAGTACTTCGAGCACTGCTACAGCGTAATCGCTCGCTACGCAGTTCCCCAGTTGCTCGAGAGCCTCGCTCTAATCCCCGTTGCGAGAAAGTTCAATCTAGTCAGGCTGAGGAAACACGTCCTCCTCTACTGGTCTCCTGGATGGCTCAAGAGCACTTTGCTACAGCACTTCGCCAGCTTTGTTCAGGGTATCGTGAGGGTGAATATCGAAGCAGCGTTCAGCGAAGCGGTAGTGCGGGGATCCGCTGTGAGGGACATGTTTATCCCACCGCTAGCGGTTCAGGACCTCGTGGTTATTCCCGAGCTCAACATTAGTGGGATTAATGATGAGATAATGCAGGTCTTTCTCAGTGCTCTCGAAAACGATATAATCACGGTACGGCTGGTAAAGCTCGGAGAAGTCATCGCCGAGATGGATGATGAGCAGAGAGAGGAGTTACGGAGGGAAGGCATAATCATAATCCCACCGAATGGGATCCAATACATCCCGAGAATGACTGTCTGGGCGGCGACCCACACCCTCGAGACAATAAAGCTCGAGCTGAAGGAAGCTATACTCTCAAGGTTTACGATAGTGTCAATCCCAAGGGAAGTTCTCAAGCGACACTTGTTGGATATATTTGATGGAATGTTACGACGGGACTCCGAGTATGAAGCAGAGCTATCCGCGGAGCTGGCTCGAGTACTGAACTCTTGGAACCTAACAGATGATGATATCAAGACACTCCATAGCTGGGTCAAGGAGTACGTACAAGGGCTCATCGAGGAAGGAAAATATGTAACACCCCGCGACGTAAACGAGTTACTCAAAACAGCGATCGCAACATCGGTTCTTCTGGGAAGTAGTCCGGCACCGAGACCGTTGATAGAGGAAGCGCTGGACAATGTCACACGCTACTTAATCAGAGACTCACTCGAAGAGCAAGCGGAGAGAATCCTAAGAGAGAGGGGCGAAGTGACGAGAACTGAACTAGCAGAGGCGTTGGGTATCTCCCTCTCGAAGGCGTATAAAGTACTCAGAGCAATAGGGGCTGAGAAGAGAAAAGATCCCGTAATAGTTGGTTACGAGGAGTTGCCAGACGGGAGAAAAGTTCCGAAGATAAAACATGTGTGGAAGTGGTACCTTCCGTAAAGTTGGGAAAGTTGAAAAGTTGGGTAATACCCCACTTTTCCGTAAATTTTTTCAATACTGTAGAAGAGCGGTTGAAAGAAGTGCAAATCTAATCGCAGCATTTCCGAACTTTTTCAACTTTTCACGGCGAAAAGTTGCGAAAAGTTGAGTAATACGGAGGAGAGGATCATGGATAAGCAACAAGGGTTTCCTCTCGTAGATAGGGAGTACGCCCGCTGGGCAACGAAGCAACTCCTCCTCGGACTGATGAGATTCGAGTTACAGAGAGCGAAGTCGGAGGAGAAGCGCGAGAAGATAAGAGAGTATTACAGGCGTATCGCGGATATGCTCGGCGTAGATTTGGAGTCATAACAACGTCAGTTTCAATTCACAACGAAACTTTTATAAGTACTACTGGGTATTACCTATTACGGGGGTGATACCCCATGCAGAAAGCGTGGAAAGTCTTGGAGGAACTTGCTCAGGACCTCGCCTTCTACGGCTTCCGGGTACGCGTCAACACAGACACGCTAGTAGTTAGTGACGGGATAAACAAGTACGTCCTATCTAGGGGAGCCGAGAACCAATGGGTAATTGCCGTGAACGGTGCGGAGGTGACGAGGGTAAAGGGAATCAAGGCCGGTACCAGCGTATTTAGAAGCCTAGTGCTGAAAGACGTAGTGTACGTCCCGAACTCTTGGAGAAACAACAGCGGGACGGAGCTCATAACCCTGCACATGCCCCGGGCCATCCTCGACGTTATTCACTCACTCGTCAAGAGGGGTTTCTTCCCGAACCGCTCGGAGGCCATCCGTGCACTGGTAATAACGGGTCTTCGATTCTTCGCGTCCCTCTTCGAGGGTAATGGGGGTGAAGAGTCATAACTCTTCCTCTTTTTATTTTTTATTTTATGGGGAGAAAGGCTGAGGCTCCGGCCGATGAAGCCCTCCCAAGTAGGTTGGGGGTCACCTATGGGTAATGTGAAGGAGATTGTTCTTGATCCCAAGGACGTAGTCCGTGTCCGCTGGTACAGGTTCTGGAAGAAGAAGGTGGATCCTCCTCCCAGCAGAGAGTTCGTGAACGAGTTGGTCATAACGACTAGTGATGGACTAGTCCTCAACTTCAGGGGTAGAAAATACATCTCGCGGCTGCTGGGTTACTTGGGGCTGAAGTACAACGAGTTGAAGGACCTCCCAGTATTAATGAGGAATGCGAGAGTAGAGGAGGCTCTTAAGGAGAGAGCGAACAAGCTCAAAATAAGCTACGTAGAAACGATAACGGGTAACTACGTCGTCCGTGTTGTGAGCGAGGAGTTCGTCCCGATACCCCACAAACACGTCAGCGCGATGATATTCATAGCCCTCCGCGACCTCGGTTATGAACCAGAGATGCGGGTAGTGAAAATGAAGCGCGGCTTTTTTGCGGGCTTCGTGCTGGGGAGCGGTAGCGAGTACAGGACAGCGATCTGGTTCTACAACTACAACGATGGTAGACATGCCTTGCGTATCTGGGGTGGCCTCTTCAGAACTGTGTGCGGTAACCCCCTCATTACGACGTCCGCTCATGTCGTCCACCGCTGGGACACCGAGGAAAGCATACGGAGGGCTGTCGAGAAAGTAGTCGAGCTAGTGAGGAGGCTGGACATTGATGAGTACGATATCCCTAGAGACGAGGCCTGGCGCTACATACACGGACTGTACTACCGGTTCCCGCAGTACGTGGTGAGCGAGGTAACGAATGTTGCGAGGAGGGAGTTCGCCAACGCTGATCCAAGCGCCCCGGTCACCAACCTACAGATAGCCAACGCACTTACCTGGCTTATTCCCAGAAGAGACTGGCCGGATTACGTGAAGCTGGGGCTGTTGAGGGAGGCGAGAAAATGGCTAGTGAGGAAGTGAAGCATTACGTGTTCATACCGAAGGAGGGTGCGGCGGGTCTCGTGGTCGAGGTATGGGAGTTATCCACTGCGGATGGCCAAGACTGCTGGGAACGCTTGGGTACTTATTACGTCAGGGAGGGGAGACTGCGTCTGCTCTTCTTCGAGGGATCTCTCCAAGAACTAGGGGACTTGGTGAAGAGGTTGGAGGTGATTAGGGAGTGCTTCTCGAGAGATTGTTGAGGGAGCCGTTCGCCGTGTACGAGGTAACGGCTGCTATCCGTGGACCGGACATAAGAGCGCTCGGTCTCAAGAACGTGTTCACCGAGAGAATAAGGTACTGGGTGTTCGGGGGAGCCACGCTGGGGAAAACGAGGTTTGTCCCCTGGATCTCTGTGCAGACATACAAGGATGCTCTGCAAGAGCTGAGGAAGGGCCGGAGGGATAAAGAGATTAAGCACGCTCTACAACACTACTTGATGCATGTCTCGTATGCATTGAAGGTGCTCCATAGAGAAGGTATAGATGAGGCCGGTTTGCTGAGGGATATTGCGGAGACAATGCTGGGTTACCTCGGAGGGACGAAAGAACTTAGGGACGTGGCTAAGAAGCTGAAGGAGATCGTTGCCTTCTGCGCCCGCTGTATATACTTCGATAAAAAAGAGGGAATGTGTGAGTGGTGGGGTGTGCGGGAGGAACCCACCGGTTTCTGCGGGACGTTCGAACCAAGGGGCTTCAGCGTTGATTCCACCGCTGACTCCACGGAGTTCGAACTCTCTGTTTAACTCCTTTTCTTATTTTTTAGACCTCTTCTCTCAGGATCAGATAAAGTCTCCTTATCGCGGCTAGTAAGTCCGTAAGGAAGTCGATCAAGTCGCGCGAGTACACAACGTGGAGATCCACGAGCTTGTCGGCGGCTCTGTCGATTATCTCCTCGATTTCTCGGAGGAGCTCCTCTCTCGTCGGCATAATATCGCCTCATGTTGAATTAGTGTATCTCCCCCATTATTCTTTGGGGACTCTGTGCTTTTTAAGATTCTCCCGACTCCGATTACTCGTTTCACTAAGTGCTCTAGCTCGTCGATTGTCATTTGGACACTGAGCGTCCACTGGCGGTACTCCTCGTCGAAGTACTCTATCTTGACTCTGTCCTCCTCCACCACGATCCTAACGGAGTTGCCTAGATAGAAGGTTGCGGAGCACCGAAGGGGTCTCGGAGGAGACCCGCTACCCTCAGACATCGTCTACACCGGCATCACTACTCCTTCCTTCGTCATTATTCTCGTGTACCTGAATGTTGGCTCCGCTGTCTTCGGTGTCCTCTTCTCCTCGATAACCGTCTTGCTCACCGTTCCCTGTGGCAGCGCTATATTCGCGAGCGTGCTCAGCATTCTCGTGAAGTACGTGTTTATCGCGTTTGTTATATCCACCACGGTTTTGAGCAATTCGTCGAGGTCATGGAACGTTCTCGAGAGGGTGTCTGCCACGTACTTGAGCGAGTACACGGCGTTCACCATCCATTTTATACCATCCAGCGTCCTCCTTATCGCTCCCACCGGATCCATGATGTTTATTCCATCGAAGTTCTCCTTCGCCTTCATGACGGAGTAGACTACGTCGTCGGGCATTGAGCCCGTTAATGGGGCGTTGTCGTTATCGAAGTACTCTACCAAGGTGGACAAGTCTCCTTGCAACCTCTTAGTCTGTGACGAGAGCTGGGAAGAGAGGCTTGAGAGCTGGTCCCGTAGAGAATTTGCGGTATCCGTTAACTGAGCGAGTCTGTTCCTCCACGTGTTGAAGAAGGTCTGCATATCCCTTGCAGCACTTTCGAGTAGGTCACCTATCTTTGCTCTGACCTCTGCATCCAGTTTCTCTATTCTCCTCCTCGCATCTGATAGGAGTGAGTCGAGTTCGGCGATTCTGGATCTCGTCTCTGCCTCGACGTTACCAATCCACGTTCTGAGCCTAGCGAACTCCGCTTCTGCCCTCGCTCTCAAGTCGCGTATCTCGTTGAGTGCTTCCCGCGCTTTTCTAATAGTGTCTTCGAGTGTTGATTTTCCGATGATGTAGAAGCGGTAGTTCGGGTCTCTCGCGTACTCTTTTAGCCGAGCGACTTCCTTGGGGGAGAGCCCGATCATGTTGTATATTTCTTGTCTCACGATTTCACGGATCTTACTCTCGAATGCTTCCATGGAGCTCACCCACGAGGAAGTACAAGTTAAAGAATAGGAGTACTAGCCCACTAATAAATGCTACTAGTCCGAGGAGCCAGTGATGGATCCTATCAAATCTCCCGAAGTCCTTGGCGTCGTGAATCATTGCTAATGCTCCGCTGATAGCTTGGCCCAACGACGCGATTACGCCTGGGACGTACTTCTGCGCGACTTGAATCCTCTCTTCGATCTCGGCTTGCATGTGAGATCACCCAAGTTATACCTAATGAATTTCTCGATATTTATTTCTCCCTCAACGAGACAATGAGCAACAAAGTCGATGATTCTCCATGCTGGGTGCTCCTTGAAGAGCGGGTGAAAGACGAGGTCGATTAGATCGTTGAGCTTTCCCTTCAATGTTCTCCGTTTCACCATCTTGGTCAGCTTGTGGAGTACGTATCTCTTCACCGTGCTCACCGGAGAACAGAGTAGGGTTCTCGCGGATTTATGTGTTTATACTTAAAAATAAATTAAGGATGAATTTATACTGAAGTAGTGAGGTGAGTCCATGAGGAACTTGGTTGAGTATTTGAACCGTCGTAGATTCACAGTCTTGTTCTCTGGAGGCAAGGATTCCACAGCGACTCTTCTGTGGGTTATAGACAATATCGTGCATAGGGACTGGAACGTAGTGTTCATCAGAGTCGCTGAGAATACTCATTCACTGAACGAAGAGTACGTGGTTAATCTCTGCGATAGTTTAGATATTCTAGACAGACTCGTGATCGCATCTACCAACCGCTCCTTCTTCGGCGATCTGGAGAAGTGGGGTATTCCTCTCCTCGGGTGCTATCGCTGGTGTTATTACCACTACAAGCAGAAGGTAGTGAACTGGCTAGCGAGGAAGAGACTCGTCTACAGGGTGCAAGTGTCGGGAGTAACGAGGACTTCGCGGGCTAGGAGAAACCTTCGGCACATAGAGTACTACCGATTGGACGACGCGATATGTGTGCTTCCCGTCCTCGATTGGTCGAGGGAGGAGATTCTCGACTACGTCAAAGACCACGGTGTTGAGCTAAACCCTTGTTACAAACTCGTGGGTCACAGCGGTAATTGCTTATTCTGTCCCTACCACACGAAGGCCGCTATATACAAGACGATCTCCTTCCTCCGCACCTTTGAGCCTGACCTTTACCACGGTCTCCGCCGTGCGTTGTTGGCTCGGAGACCGAGAGGTCGCCTGGGGAGAGAAATACTGAAGCGTTGGCTGGGTGCACTTACTCAGGGTTCTCTCAGAAGTTATGCTGAATTCGAAACGAAACCTTTTTAAAGTACTAATTTCTGAATATTCCCTATTGAGGGACTAGTCTCCCAACACGGGGTGAAGCAATATGAGAATTGGTAGAAAAAGGTTCTACACGCATATTGATGTCTTTTACAAGGTATTGAGGACCTTCGGTTTAAGGGATGAAAAGCTAGGCGAAAAAGATACGGATCCTTTCCCTCTGGGATATGGGGAAATCTACAAGGGCGACAAAAAAGTAGGAGAGTACGAGGAGCTCACCTTGGAGGTAGTGGTATTCAAAATCGACGACGACGAATTGGCGAGGAAGATCCGAAGCTATCTGCTAGATATTGCGGAGCAGTACTTGCGATCTTTGCCACGCTTTGAGCTGTGAGGGGGGTGAAACCTATGTCCAAGATTAATTGGGATAAGGATGTACTCCCTCACGTGAGAGAGTGCTTAGAGCAGTTCAAGAGGCAAGGGGTAAAACCCACGCTCAGAACTGTCTTCTACTGGCTCGTGTCTCGTAACGTGATTCCCAATACTAAGCAGTCATATAAACAGCTCTCGAAAGCGATGGTTCGCTGGAGAAAGAGAAAGATCTTCAGCTGGGACATCCTAGTTGACAAGGTGAGGATGAGCTACGGTGAATACCACACAATGCACAATGTGAGAGAAGCAGTTCTTGAGGACTACGAGGAGTCCTTGCGAGAGGTAATCGAGAGTCTTGATGTGGATGGGATCCTGAACAAGTTGTTGCCTCCGTTACCGTACTTGTACGTAGAGAAATGGGCCGATCAACGTTACTTGGTGGAGCTGTGGGTCGAGAAAGAGGCGTTGGCGGAGACACTGTATCGCTGGACGGCTCAGTGGAGGATTAGAGTCCGGGTGAACAGAGGCTACAGTAGTTGGACTTTTATCCACGAGAACGTCAAGGAGCTCCGATGGTTGCTAAACGACTATGAGAGAATCGTAATACTGTATTGCGGTGATTGGGATCCCAGCGGGACAGACATTGATAGGTTCCTCCGCGAGGCTCTCCAGTTCTTCGGGATTCCGAGAGACAGAGTCGAGCTCAGGAGAGTCGCCGTTACTCCTGAGCAGATAAGGAGGTACAATTTGCCGCCGCGACCCGAGGATAGCGATACTATCGAGAAGCTGGCCCGTGATCCACGATCAAAGAGGTTCTTCGAGCGAGAGGATTTCTTCAAGCTCTCTTTGGAGGAGAGGAAGAGAGTAATCTTGGAGAGCGGTAAGTACGTCGTAGAGCTCGATGCTCTCGTCGCCTTCGTACCGCAGGAATTCAAGAGACTGCTCAACGATGAAATAGCGAAGTACTGGGACGAGAACGTGTACAAGAAGCTACAAGCAAAGAAGAAGGAGCTCGAAGCGAAGGCCCACGAACTAAGAGAGAAGTACAAAGAGCTCCTCAAGAAGCGACTCGTAGAGCTCCTCTCCTAAACTCTTTCTATTTTTTCATAACCACCCGTAGTAATCCCGGTTAATCCTCATGTAATAGGAGTAAGTATCCCACTCAGCGTATCTCCCTCTCTCGTACTCGGTAATGTACCTCGTGCACCTCTCTTTGAACACTCTCACAGCTCTCACTGGATCATCTTTCTTGACCGCGGTTATCGCGAGAGTTACGAATGTGTCAATAAAATCTTCGCTGTAGTCATGATCTAGCGATGGGAAGCCCACAGTCATAAATGTTCTTGATCCGGTCCACCACTCATGGGGGACAAGTCTCCCAACCCACAACGAATAACACGCCACGTTGATGAATTTCCGCTCATCCGCCAACCTCTCGTCTTTCTCCGTTAGTAGTGCTCTTATGAGACCCCACGGTAGCTGACCCAATAGCGCGTTCTTCTCACCGTGTCCAAGATAGATCACGAACTCACTCCTTCTGAGGATCTCCGCTAGTCGCCAAGAGAAGTGCGTGGCGAACGCGTGCGGGAGTAAGCGGACGTCCTCGCTCCTACCCAGTATCTCATATATGCGTTTTCCGGCCTCATACGTAACCGTCGTTGGAGAAGAGTCCAACGGGGCGATGATGGTGATCATGCCATCACCAAAAAAATAAGAGAAAAAGGAGATTATTTCTTTTTTAGCTCTTCGAGTTTTCTCTCGATTACTCTCCTCAAGTAATTGAGCTCTGCTTCGTCCCATGGGAAGTTCTCGACCAAGAAGATGAGACCGAGAGCGTTTTCGCAGGCTGGTTTGTTGATCCTTATGAGCCAGTGCTTGCAACCGCCTCTCTCACCGATTCTCAGTTTATTTTTGAGGTCTCTGATTAGCGCTTCCACTCTTCTCCCTCCTGAGTCTCTCGATCTCCGCTCTCAAGCGGTTTATCTCGTCCACGAGCTTTGTTACCTCGTCACTTACTATCTGTAGAGAGAAAGCGATCGTGTTGAGAGCGCTCTGTATCTTTGCAACGGTCCTGGCTAACTCGGCTTGGTCCACTACTTCTCACCCCTCCATTCTCTGTACAGCCTCTTGAGAACGGAACTCAGAAACTCTTTCCACTCCTCCGGCGACATCTCTATTCTCTCATCACCGAAGTCAAAGATTATCTTCTCCGGCTCCACATGCAACCCAAATGTAAGAAGCTGAATTACTGCTTCCGGATCCTTCAGATTGATTGTCAGGGTTTTCTTTTCTGAGTTATAGGATGTGAATGCCTTCGGGAGCTCCGTAACTATTTCTGGGAACTTGAGTCTTGCTCTCTCAACAACTTCCTTAGGCATCTCAAGCTTCTTGGAAATTTTCTCATAGCTCACTTTCATCCCTCCTCTTCCTGATGATGATGACTGCGACGATGACGGCGATAACAACTACTGTTATGATCGGTAACCAAGAAATTCTCGGAGCTGAGATTATCTCCACTACTTCCTCACTTGGTATGTGGTACTCTACTAGCTTAGAGATGTTCTTACATACAAATCCCGACTGGATCGTGATATTATAATACTCGTACCATAGAGTGCATGAGGAGTACTGCACTATGTAAGTCTCTGGGTCGACTCTGAACAAGATCTCTGCGACCCAGATCTCATCCACGAAATAAAGCCTTTTCACGAAGTGCAGTACTGTATCGTTTACGTTTATTATGAAAATCTCTACGGGAACGGGCTCGGTAGTTCCGTTCTGCTCTCTCAGAAACTCTACGTATTTAGTAATGTTAAGCCAGAAATCAAACATTGGGGAGTCCCGATTTATGGCAACTACTGATTCGCTAGTGTAGTTCCAAACTACTTTTATCGTGACATGCGTAGCATTCGCACTCAAGACAGTCAGGTTCTTTATCCATCGGATTGTCCCTTCTGGTCGAATTATAGTTACGTTGTACAGAAACCAAGAGCCTATATAGTCTGCCACATCTGCTCGAACAGACATTGGAGAGGAAGGGGAGAGTAGTGAGAGTAGTAACAAAGGAATGAGGATGAGGGCGACACTTTTTCTCAAGGCTATCACCTCACTTAACATATATTCTTATGTTTCTTACATAAGCGTTTGTAATTTCGTTCAAGTAGATCGCGAGGAGATACACGTGAAGCTTCTTTGTTGAACCGCTGAAGGAGAACCAGCCAGAGTCATACTCGCTCCAGCTCGTGGATGTTATTGATATCTCGGCCAATATATTACCCGCATCATCCTTCACCCTCAGCTTAGCACCGTCTCCCGTGTAGTATCCCTCAAACACTACTCTTGCTTTATGCAATTTAGTGTTAGTTCCATCATAATCAATGTATGTGTCCACTATTTTCTCCTCTACTGTTGATGATGATGCAGACACAGAATAACTGTCTCTATCCTCTAGCACTTTGAATGCGAGATTGTTTGCATCTACTTTTCCGTTAATCACTACTGGGTCTCCTAGAGTAATTCTAGTGTTACCGTCGGAATCGAGAATATCGTTGCCACCGACCTGTAGATCTCCAGCAATCCAGAGTTTTCCGCTTTGATATAGTTGTAGTTTTGTAGCCCATGAAATAGTATCTCCAGCACTTGCTG
>Ga0190313_1000385_pt1 | contig 26602 bp, 23 predicted proteins | sample 4870071011_MG_FD_169989 | JGI IMG/M metagenome (GOLD analysis project Ga0190313, IMG submission 169989) | Hydrothermal vent sediment bacterial communities from Southern Trench, Guaymas Basin, Mexico - 4870-07-10-11_MG | ecosystem: Environmental > Aquatic > Marine > Hydrothermal vents > Sediment ... | reverse complement strand
TCTATATGCTGAATCAACTGCCTTCCTCAAACTATCAAGATCAGTTTTTGAGGTTGATGCAAACCCTAGTGATCCCTTATATAATACCCTTATAGATGCACCTAGGGTATTGTCTGTAGAAGCGCTATGTACCAGCCCATCTCTAAGCTCAATACTATTCAATACATAGTCCTCGATCCTAATATCAATGAAATCTACTCCTTTATATAGCCCGTACTCTATTATTCTATTAACTGTATCCTCCAAGCATGCTACACCTAGTGATTATAGTATGTGATGGAGATAAAATATGTATGGACAATTACTAGAGATCATGAGTGCCCTAGCACCCGTGCTTGGTCTTACAGGGTTACTATTGATCGTTATACCGTCAACTATAATCCTATTACTTCAAGCAATATTCTATCTAAAGGGTAGGAGCTATCGTGAGAATGTTGGGGAGAGCGAGATAGACGATCTAATTTCGATCATAGTCCCTGTTAGGAAGGAACCTCTGGAAATACTAGATGATTGTTTAAGACATATTTTCTCATGGAGTATACGTGATCGTGTTGAAGTAATCATAGTATCTGATGATAGCCTTGATGAGGTAGAGGATATAAGGGCTATTGTTGAGAAGTGGAGGAGAAAGGGATTACGTGTATACCTTATATGGAGGAGTATACCACGTGGATTCCGGACCGGTGCATTAAATACTGGGCTATATGCTTCTAGGGGCAGATACGTCTATGTAATGGATGTTGATAGCCGTGTACCCGAGGATTACTTCCATAGAGCCATCAACATGATTAAGAAAGGCTACGTAGCAGTTGTTGGCAGGTGGAGCGGCTTGAATAAGGATACTAGACTAGCCGAGGCAATATCAACCTCTATGGACTACGTCGTGGACTCTATATATCGTGGCCGTGCATCACTAGGACTACCAGTCATGCCCGTTGGCACAGGTACACTCTATGACCGAAGGTATCTAGTAGAGGTTCTTGGCGGCTGGGATGAGGAGAGGATCCAGGATGATATGGAGATCGGTACACGTATTCTTAGAAGTGGTGGCCGTATAGGGTTTATTGATTCTGTATCTATTGGTGTTGAGGTGCCTAGGAGGCTTAAGAGTTTCCGTATTCAGCAGGAGAGATGGGCTTATGGAGCTACTGATGTTGCCTTGTCTAGGTTTTGGGATATTGTATTGTCTAGGCAGCCTTTCTACTCAAAGATCGAGATCCTTTTGTTCCTGCTCCAGTATCTCCCGGTACTGACGACGTTTATTGGTGTATTCCTTGCGATCGCTTCACTTCTACTTGGTTTTGACCCATTCTATACATATTGGTTTATTGGTTTACCATGGGTTGCCTCAATGGTTGTTTATGGTGCTAGCTATGTTGACTCCCAGTTGAGGAGGGGTAAGAGCTTCCATAGTGCAGTAGTTAATCTTGGACGTGTAGCTGCGGCTACAACGTCGTTATCTATAACTATATCCAAGGCTATGATCAGGGCTTTGCTACGTAGACCATTTATCTATAAGAGAACTCCTAAGGGTAGGCATGAGTCTATGTTTTCATCGCATAGGTTTCCATCAGAGATAGTCTATTTATCTATACTAACCCTATCTGGGATCTATGGTCTCCTGCATGGGGTTATATATACGGGTGGATGGCTACTATTCTATTCACTAGCCTACTACTACTCCCTCATTAGGTGGGGACGGGATTTACTGTTTAAATAACCTCTTATAGTATACTGGTTAGTATGGTAGCTGGTTTAGGGTATGGAATAGGGTATTGTAGATCATATGGTGTATCTGGGGTATGCCTATAGTTTTTGCTGAGAAGATGTATAGGGATGAAGAAATCTATGGTATGCTTAGACCGTATGTTAGTGAGTGGTTTAGGAGGCGGTTTGGCTCATTCACTCCTCCACAGAGAATGGCCATCCCATTGATTAAGAAAGGCTATAATGTTCTAATCTCCTCCCCTACGGGTACTGGTAAGACACTGGCTGTATTCCTTGGATTACTTGATAACCTGTATAGTTATGCTGAAGAGAAAGGCGATCTCCCAGAGGGTATACAGATCGTTTATGTTAGTCCTTTGAGAGCATTAAATAATGATATGAGAAGGAATCTCCAAGAACCAATCAATGGTATTACCGGTGTAGCCCGTGAAATGGGCTATGAGTTGCCAAGGATTAAGGTAGCTGTCCGGACAAGTGACACAAGTCCTAGTGAGAAGCAGAAGATGTTGCATGACCCGCCACACATACTGATCACCACTCCGGAGAGCTTGGCAATAGCTCTTAATGCACCACGTTTCCGTGAAAGACTGAAGTCTACTAAGGTGATCGTTATTGATGAGATCCATGAGATGGCTGGTAGTAAGCGTGGAAGCCATTTAAGCCTTAGTATTGAGCGTCTTGAGAATCTTGTTGGCAAACCCCTTCTACGTATTGGTTTAAGTGCTACAATAGCTCCGTTGGAGGAAGTTGCTAAATTCCTTGTTGGCTACCGTGATGATGGTTTGCCACGTGACTGCTTTATAGTTGATGCACGTTTCACAAAACCCCATGATATACGTGTATTGTGTCCGGTAAAGGATCTTGTCCATGCAGATGCTGAGGAGATCAATGAGGCTATATATAGGAAACTTATAGAGTTGATCAAGGAGCACCGTACAACACTAATATTCACAAATACACGTAGTGCTACAGAACGTGTAGTTTATAAGCTTCGGAAGATTATGGAGAAGGAACGGATCGTCGATATTGATGAGATTGAGGCTCACCATAGCAGTCTAAGCCGTGATCTTAGGCTAGAGATTGAGGAGAAGCTTAAACGTGGTGAGCTAAGAGTTATTGTTAGCTCCACAAGTCTTGAACTAGGGATCGATATTGGCTATATAGACCTTGTAGTTCTCTTAAGTAGTCCTAAGAGTGTTAGTAGGCTTCTACAGCGTGTTGGTCGTGCAGGACATCATATTAGGCAGGTTAGTAAGGGTAGACTGATCGTTGTTGACCGTGATGATCTCGTCGAGTGCACTGTATTAGCTAAGGCTGCTATGGAGAGGAAAATAGATCATGTAAGGATACCACGTAACCCACTTGATGTACTTGCACAGCATCTTGTAGGCATGGCTTTGGAGAGGAAGTGGAGGGTTGATGAAGCCTATAGGCTTATACGTAGAAGCTATACATTCCATACATTATCCTATGAGGACTACCTTAACGTACTCCGATACCTATCCGGTAGATACTCCAACTACCTAGAGCATATGAGGGTTTATTCAAAGATATGGTTTGATGAGGAAGAAGGTGTTTTTGGTCGTAAACGTGGTTCACGAATGATCTATTTCCTAAACATAGGCACTATACCTGATGAGAGTAAAGCCTATGTATTCACAGTAGATGGACGTTATGTAGGTGATCTTGAGGAGGAGTTTGTCGAATGGCTTACACCAGGAGATCTATTCGTCCTTGGCGGCCGTGTCTACGAGTATCTCCGAAGCCATGGGTTTAAGGTATATGTACGTCCAGCTGATGGTGCCCGCCCCACTGTGCCTAGTTGGTTTAGTGAAATGCTCCCATTAGCGTTTGATTCTGCCCTTGAGATTGGGCGTTTCCGTAGGATCGTTGCTGAAATGATCGTTTCATCTCCTAGGGAGGAGGTTATAGACTATCTTGTCCGTGAGTATTTGTTGGAGAGACATGCTGCTGAGAGCATATATGAATACATACTTGAGCAAATCCTTTTCACTAATGGTCTCGTACCATCCGATAAACTCATACTGATCGAGGTATATGATGAAATTGATCGTAGGAACGTTATTGTACACAGCCTATTTGGTAGGAGAGTTAATGCTGCACTCTCACGTGCATACGCCTACATTGTTGGACGTGAACTAGGTGTTAATGTCCGGATAACAATCAACGATAACGGGTTCATGCTAACATTACCTGGACACCCTAGTGCACCATGGAGTAAGTTGTTTATGATGCTCCGGGAGGATAATATAGAGGATATACTCCATAGAGTACTTAGGCATACTGAGATGCTTAAGAGGAGATTCCGGCACTGTGCACAGAGATCATTTATGCTTCTCCGCCGTTACAGGGATCGTGAGAGGAGTGTTCATAAGTTGCAGTTGAGTGCTGAGGAGTTACTCAAGATTGTATCGGAGATACCTGGTTTCCCTATTCTTAAAGAGACTTATCGTGAAATCCTTGAGGACTATATGCATATTGATGCTGCTAAGAAGGTTCTAAAATGGGTTCATGAGGGTAGTTTAAGGATTGAGGTTATAGGTCCTAATAGTGTGCCTAGTCCATTTGCTCATAATATTGTTGTTCAAGGGTATAGTGATGTTGTTCTTATGGAGGATAGGAAGAGGCTTTTGAAGAAACTCTATGAACAGACCATAAGGTATATAAGGTCTAGGACTACATAACTATTCCTTTACACTAAGTATTTTCCCCAGTATCTTCCTATTGATATTGAATACCTCGGATGCTATAGTATATACATATTTATCGTTGGGCAATATCTTGGGGAACCCCATCTTGACAGCTAATGCTTGCTTATAGGCTTCCTTGGTCAAACGATCCCTTATCCCACCACCATATATTTCTTCAGCTAGTTTAAACGCTATATAGAATCTAACGTAGTTATGTACTGTCCGGACTTCCTCTGGAAAAGCCTCCATACACATGTGTAGTAGTTTATAAAATATGTTCTCATCCATAAATCCTAGTATCGTCTTAGTGAATGCCACACGTAACATTCGTGCAAGAGTATTACTATCAATCACTCGGGCAGGTGATAACTCTAAGAGTATTTTCCGGGCTTCCTCAAACTCTTTATCCAATACATAGGCTATAGCTTGATCAAATAATATCTCCTTATCAAATAATCTATTAAACTCTTCAGGATAATCAATGTCCAGTCCAAGCCCATAACGTCCCACAACATAGAGTGTTGTAAGCTCCTTATCATATATGTCTGGAGGTAATGCTTTACCTCTTAGCGGCTGTGTTTTTGTTCTTGAATACTTCTGCTTCATTATCTCGATCAGTTTATACCTATCTATGTCTTGACGCCCAATTACTTCCCCCAGTATATCTACTGCAAGTTGTATGCGTTTCCTATATGGATTCCTCTCCTTCACGCTCCCACCTCTTCAAAGCCTTTATGTATTCTCTCTCAAGTATTCTCTGTACAGCTATACATAGCCCCTTCAACCTACTATATACCCTAACTTTAACCTTATCCCTATATATTATTGCCTTAACCCTCTCACCACCAACAACCATGTATAGGGTAGCCTTTGATGAACTAAGCTTTATCCTTTCAACCCATGACTCTCCATACCTTATCCTCGCCTCTCTAAGAAAACCATAAACAATATCTTCTAGTATCCTCGTATTAAGCATACTGGGGAATACACCCTTTGACAGACTGTATACGTGTATTGATTAACCTTGTTGGCCTCTCTAGAGATATTGTCTATCGCCATTTAAAACTATGTCCACAGACAATACATATTGTCTTAGAGGAGGGTTTTGGAGGGGATATAGTCACAACACCTGATACACTAGAGTATTTCCTAGAAACTATGGTGGTACATAGTGAACCAGTACTGATTATTATTGGTGTGGATAAGCTGGATTTAGTAGCTAATATGAAGCTATATAGGAATATACTGTTTTACATAATCAAATAATGTATTCCAGAAATACATAGATCACCATACCCTAAACAATCTATAAGCCTATACCATTTCCAAGATACTCATAAGTCCATTAACAAGGTTATTAGTGGAATTCCCATGGACATAGTAACCATTTTAGACTTAGACCACGATGTCCACTACAAATTTAGCGGTACATCATAGTCTTATTCACCTATCTCTCCAGCTACGGTACCCTATGATCTTGAGTTGCCTACCAGCTTCTAGAAGCCATGATGCAAGTATTGTAGCTAACTTGTCAACTGCAGTAGCTTCTTCAACAACTACTCCATAGGTTTCCTTATAGGCTTCAACAGCAATCTCTGGATCTATTCTCTCCCTCATTACTTCCTTGAAGAAGTTTATTAGATCTATTATAGAGTGCCCATAAAAGGATTCAGCAATCCTCTCAAGCTCAATAAAATCCTCGTGCGTAAGTACTGCTTTCTCAGCTAATGACTTATTCCTTGAACGTGCCTTCTCCCAGTACTTAAACAATAATGTATAGTCCTCTACAAGACTACCATCTGCTAAGAATGGCTTACCCCTCTTCTCCTTCACCACCCCTCTCAATCCTCCTGATCAAGCCATATAGCCTCTCCAATATATATCTACGTAGGTACTCTGATTCCCCACAAGTGGTGTCTACAAGCTTTGATAGTGCATTAAACAGATCATCAATAATGATTTGGTAGATCCTTTCCCTTTCATAGTCATAGAGTATCTCTAGAGCACGAGCTATTGTCTGATCACTTGGATGCATACGTCTTGATAGATACTTATTGACTGCTGCTGATGAAACACCTAGTTCTTGTGCAAGTTGTTTTAAGCTACGTGTAGATGCTAGAACCTCTATGATCCTATATCGTGCTTCCTTACTGATCCAGTGTACTAGATCGGTTTTATCCAAGACACTTACACCATACCCGGTAATGGTAATCTATATTATTTATAGACTATCTAGTAGTTATTAAAAGGTGAAGAGACATTGGAAGCTGAGGCACTAGTAGCTGGTTATGGCGGAATATATATTGATAAGATACCAGTGAGGATACTTAGTAAGCATTATCTTGTGAAACCACTACATGTATATGTAGGTGGGCTGGAGAACTCTATATCAATAGGCTATACACTGGTTAAGAAACCAGTAGTACTGGGGTCAGTAGGTGTTGTTAGGGTAATTGAGGCTGGTTATGGAGCTAGTTCGGAGCTAAGTGGTTCGGTGGCAATAGTATCTCCGATCACCAGACATGGTATCTTAGGACTTGATATTGATGGGCTAATATCTAAATATACTGTAGTTCCCATGGAATCAATTGTAAAGACAATATCTAGTCTAGACCCACTTTACAGTATCTCATACCATCTAGCAGTAGCTTCCAAGGTAGCTGAGGAAGTGAAGGGGGCTAATCTATTGATTATAGGTGGGGGGCTAGAGTCTATTGCATTAGCTATACTATCAAGAGAGCATGTCTCAAGACTAGCTGTATATACTCATTCCAAAAATTCTGCTAGGATACTTCGTAGGCATGGCGTTGAAGCATATGGTAAGATACAGGATATAAAATGTTGTTTTGACACGGTGTTCTATGGGTCAATGACACCAATATACTTATACCATATATTAGAGCACCTAGGCTCAAACGATCTAGTGATACATTTAAACCCTTTCATTAGATACGTACACATATCAATACGTAGTCCACGTAGGGTAGAGTTTGTAAAACCAGTTCCTGAGGAGAGGCATTACAAGTGTATTGAGGGTTTAAGAAAAATTATTGAGAGATATGTTAGGAGGATCCATGTTAGAAGTTTATCGGAGGTTCTTGGATTACTTCCTGTAAATAGTACTGGCGTTATAGTATCTCTTACCTAGGCCTCCTTGATCATTTGTGCAAGTCTCCGAATACCCTCCCATATAAGTTCTACTGTTGGGTAACTATAGTTGAGCCTCATACTATTAGCACCACTACCATCTGGATGGAAGCCCTGCCCTGGTACATAGGCTACCTTATACTTCTTCAACGCTACATCCATGAGCTTTCTAGCGTCAAAGCCTTCCTTGAATATATAGGTGAATACGAAGAATCCACCTATAGGTCTACTGTACCATGTATAGTCTGGGAAGTATTCATCCAACGCCTTGATCATTGCATCCCTCTTCTCCTTATAGACCTTTGCAAGTCTACGTATATGCCTCTCTACAAGACCCGTGTTTATCGCTTCAGCTAGTATGTACTGGTTTAGTGTTGGACTATGTAGATCCACATATTGCTTCAATAACTCGATCTTTCTACTCAGATCCTTTGGTACAACCATCCACCCAAGCCTTATACCTGGTGCCAGTATCTTACTAGCAGTACTCATGTATATAACACGATCTTCCTTATCAAGTGACTTTATAGATGTTACATCAGCGTTTTCGTCAAATACGAAGAAGCTATAGGGGTCATCCTCGATCACTATTAGATCATATTTACTGGCTAGTTCTAGGAGATGTTTCTTCCTATCAAGAGACATTGTCACTCCACCGGGGTTCTGGGCTACCGGTATTGTGTATATGAATTTAGGCATTATATCAAGTGCGTAGAGTCTCTTCAACTCATCCTCTAGAGCTATCGTCTTCATACCATGATCATCTATCTTTATACCGATAACATCAGCTCCAGCTAGTCTAAAAGCTCCAAGTGCAGCTAGGTATGTTGGTGACTCAGTAATCACTTTATCTCCAGGTGTTATGAATGCTGTTGCCAGTATGTGTAGTCCTTCCTGGCTACCACTGGTGATTATTATGTCCTCTGGATCAGCCTTTATACCCCTGAACTTATATAGGAATTTTGCTAGAGCTTCTCTTGCCTCATACACTCCCTTAGTCTCACTATACTGTAGACTATAATCTCCATATTCTATGATAAGCTTACGAGCTATCTCTGCGAGTTCCTCCCTTGGGAAATACCTTGGATCAGGTAGTCCTCCTGCAAAGCTTATGATATCCTTTGACCTCTTCACTAGTTTTAGTAGTTCCCTTATTTCGGATGCACGTAATCTTTTAACTCTAGGGTTAAGTAGTTCATCGAAACGGCCAACCAATAGATATCCCTCACTATATATTATAGTATGTAGTGGTAGAAAAAATTAGGGGATCATGGTGGGTCTTAAGTGGTTAGTGAAGTAAATATTGTTAAGAAGAAGTTAAGGAGTGGTATGGTTAGAATAGCTCTAGTATATCCGAGTACTTATGAGGCATCATTATCTAGTCTAGCAATACATATGATCTATTACCTGGTAAATAGTTATCCGGAGATCTATATGGAGAGATTTACATATACTGATCAGGGTATTAGAAGTATTGAGACGAATTCTCCACTAAGGGATTTTGACTATATAGTTGCTAGTATACATTATGAACTGGATTATGCTAAGTTCATTAACATGCTATACCGTGGTGGTATAGAGGTTTTTAGGTTAAGGAGGAAGGGTAAACCACTTATTTTCGTAGGTGGTCCAGCACCAACGTCTAATCCCGCACCTCTATCTGATGTTGTTGACGTAGTAATTATCGGCGAGATCGAGGCTTTGATCCCAAGGCTTGTAGACACCATATTAGAATATCATGGTAATCCCCCAAGGATCCTGGAGGAAATCCGTGGTGATGGTTTTTTCCAGCCATCCGCTATGGAGGAGACTAGGAGGGTTTGGGTAAGAGATATTGATAGTACATTCTACCCCGTTAGACAAATACAATGTATTGATAGAGAACCCGTTTATGGACGTGGTTTACTTATTGAGTCTTCACGTGGTTGTCCTTATTGGTGTAGATTCTGTCTTGAGAGTAGATTGTTTAAACCCTATAGGCCACATTCCTACAATTGGCTGAGGAGGGTTATTGATGCTGGTCTTGAGGCTAATAATATTGATCGTGTTATATTCTACTCACTATACTTCCTTGGAAGTGATTCTGAGAGGAAGATACTAGAATATCTAGGAGATAATGGTTTAAAGGCTTCCATACCCTCTCTGAGAACTGATCTGCTTAATGACGAAAACCTCGATCTGATATGGAGTGTTGGTCAGAGGATGATTACTACTGCACCAGAAAATATTAGCTCCTATGGTGAGAAGATACTGTATAAGTGCCATGGAAGGAATCTTAAGAATATTCTAATGAAGGTTATTGATAGAGGATTTGATCTTAAGCTATACTTTATCCTCGGTATTAAGGGAGAATCCCTTGATAGTATAAGGGAGAACATAGATTTCCTAAGAGATATAGGAGGATATGCACATAGGAGAGGTAGAAGAGTATCTGTGACAGTAAATCCACTTATACCTAAGCCTAAGACTGTTTTCCAGTGGATTGGAATGATCGATCTTGAGAGAGCCAGGAACATCATTAAATTTATTAGGAATGAGCTTGGGAGAATAGTTGAGACAAGGCCCTATCATGTTAACTATGCATGGATACAAGCATCCATAGCACTTGGTGACTGGAGTATATCTAGGCTAGTTATTGAATGGGGTATTATGGGTGGCGGACTTGGTAATTGGAGAAGGGTATTGAGGAGACATGGTTATTCCACGAAATACGTGTTTGAAGGATGGAGATTTGGAGAGAGGCTTCCATGGGACTATATAGTCCTTGGAGAGTATGTGGAGGATGTATTGGAGAGGGAATATATTGTGTTAAAAAAACTATTTTCCACCCCTACCTAGACGCTTATGCGATTCAGCTAATTCACCTGATGCAAGTACTGCTAATAGATTAAGTTCACCTGCTAACACAGTTGCTGCAATAATCTCTGCTAGTTTCCTAGCATTATCACCCGGGTTCTCACCAGCACCAGCTACACCAAGGATTGATAATGCCTCTCTCTGTGTAGGTAGCCATGTACCTCCACCAACGGTACCTACTTCTAGACTAGGTAGTGTGACGGAGATATATAGATCGTTGCCTCTGAGTTCAGCCCATGTGTATCCGAGGCTACTCTCAACGATCTGTGCAGGATCTTGTCCTGTGGCTATGAATATTGATGCAACAATATTTGCTATGTGGGCATTAAAGCTTATCGATACAGCTCTTGCACTACCTAGTAAGTTCTTACGGGTATTTATATCAACTATTTTCTCTGGGGTAGTTTTTAGAGTCTCTTCTATAACATCTCTCTTAACAACTGCTTCTGCTACAACTGTCTTTCCACGCCCATACAATAGGTTTACTGCTGATGGTTTCTTATCAACACACATGTTACCACTCAATGCAATATACTCTATTTCGCCTGGGTACTTATCCAGTATGTATCTGCATGCCTTATCAGTAGCTATTGTAACCATGTTCATACCCATAGCATCTCCTGTTGTATACGTAAATCTTAGCCATACATTATTGCCTAGTATAAACGGATCTATTCTAATTAATCGGCCATAACGTGTTGTTGATTCAGCTACCTCCTTTATCTCGTTGAACCTCTCCCTAATCCACTCAATAAACCTATATGCCTCCAATACACTAGGTAGTTTAAACAATGGTGCACGGGACATACCGTCAAATAATATCTTGGTGTACACACCACCACTTAGTGTGAGTGCTTTACATCCACGATTAATACTAGCTACTAATGCTCCTTCAGTTGTTGCTAGAGGGATATAGTAATCCCCCCTGGCATACTCACCATTGATCTTTAGTGGACCAGCAATACCAAGTGGTATTTGTACCGCTCCTATGGGGTTTTCGATATTACGTCCAACAACTTCTACAAAATCAATTATTGTAGAGCCTATGGCTGGGAGATTAATATTAAGTATTTCTTCTAGAGCCTTTCTACGGACAACTACAGCTATATTAGCATTGCCAGATATCTCCTCAATCTTGTGGAAGGGTATTTCTCCATTTACAACTTTCCTGACAAGCTCTCTTATATCACGTGGTATGCCCATGTCCTTGGGCACCTTTGATCATGGGCCTGAATAGTAGTGCATACCTTATGATACCAGCTTCACCATCCTCACTAGTCCTCCGGAGAACTGGTTCTACAAGCATTCCCTCCCGAATATCCTCTGGATCAATGTCAGTTAGCCTTGTTAAAAGCTTGACACCACTACCTAGTAGTTCTACAATAGCTATTATTAGTGGCCGGTACTCCTCATAACCCTCTGGTGACGAATGTATGACTGTCCATGTAACTACTTTACCGGGCTCAAATACCTCTATTTCCTCAGTCTCCCTTGAACCACAGTATCTACAGATCCTTGATGGTGGATAGTTTACACGTTTACACTTGAGGCAACGAGTAGCATTTAGCCTATAGAGGCTATGTCTTTCTCTCCAATAACGAGCTATGGAGAACCTCACATGGGTCACCTTCGGATACGTTTTATTAAACCACGATACTTAGCATATAGTGCATAATCAATGATCTTTTTACGTGCAAGGTAATCCTCTACCTTAGGAGCTTTATCTCGTTTCTCAAGTATCTTATCAGTAACAACTATGCTATAGGCATCACTACCAGCACCACTACCAAATGGAGCAACCAGTATGCGATCGCCTGGCTTGGCTTGATCAAGTACTTTTGAGAATCCTATGAGAGCTGAGGCATTATAGCTGTTACCAATATATGGTGTCACGAGCCCTGGTAATACTTTCTCCTTGGGAATACCTAGTTTACGTGCAACCTTGAGTGGGAAGCTACCGTTTGGCTGATGGAATATAGCGTAGTCGAAATCCTCTACCTTCAAACCAGCTTTCTCCAATAGACCCTTTACGGCATTGACTATGTGGTGGAAGTATGCTGGTTCACCAGTAAATCCTTCCCCATGTAGTGGATAGGGCATGTAGGCTCTTCTCCAGAAGTCGGGTGTATCAGTTACGTAGGTGTAGCTAGCCTCGAAAACAGCTGCTGCTTCATTAGAGGGGCCCACTATGAATGCTGTTGCTGCTGATGAAGCCGTGTACTCCAGTATATCCCCTGGCTCTGCCTGAGCTGTATCAGAGCCTATCACTAATGCATATTTTACGAGACCAGATGCTACTGCCCCAATAGCTATCCTCAATGCCTCACTAGCTGCACGACAGGCAAACTCTAGGTCTGTAGCCATTGTATCGGGTGTTATCCCTAGTGCTTCAGCTATTACTGTAGCTGATGGTTTTACTGCGTATGGCTTTGATTCTGTGCCAAACCATACTGCACCAATTTCCTTGGGGTTTATCCCTGCTCTTTTAAGGGCATTGTAGGCTGCTTCCCAACCCATTGTAAGTGCATCTTCATCACGTCCTGCAACAGCTTTTTCTACTACCCTTAGACCCTTTGGTGTTTCTGGTGAGAACCCCCATATACGTGTGATCTCGTCTAGGGGTAGCCTATACCTTGGAATATATGATCCCCATCCAACAATCCCGGTATTCTCCTCTGGTTTCAAATAGTACCACCTATGGTTTAGTCTATAGATTGGATAAGGATAAAAACAGTTATTGTATAGATTCTTTCACCTACTTTTTAGCGTAGAGCCAACAAGCAACATAGTGCCCGGGCTCAACCTCTATTAGTGGTGGTTCTTTACGGGTGCAGTAGGGCTTGAGCTCTGGATGTTCATCTAGAGCTACACATCTTGGGTAGAACCGGCATCCGGGAGGTATGTTTATAGCACTTGGTACTTCGCCCTTGATCGGTATTTCCCTAAACCTTGTACGATTCCTTGGATCAGGTTCTGGTATAGCTTCAATTAATGCCTTAGTATATGGGTGTAGTGGGTTCTCTATGACCTTCCTCGTATCACCCATTTCAACAATCTTTCCAAGATACATTATTGCCAGCTTATTAGTTATGTACCTTGATACAGCTAGGTCATGGCTTATGAATATGTAGGTGAGGTTAAGCTTCCTCTTAAGCTCCATCATGAGCTCAAGGATCTCTGCACGAATACTCACATCAAGCATTGATACAGGCTCATCAGCTACAACAAATCTTGGGTTAAGGATTAGAGCTCTAGCAATAACTACACGTTGTCTCTGACCACCAGATAACATGTGTGGGTATCTATACATGAACTCTTCTGGTGGGGTTAGTTTTACCATCTCTAGTGCACGAGCAACTATATCGTATCTCTCCTCCCTTGTCTCACCGATACCGTGTATCAATAGTGGCTCTTCAAGTATATCATATATTGTCATTCTAGGGTTAAGGCTACCATATGGGTCTTGGAATATTATCTGCATCTCCCTACGTAGTGGTCTTAGATACTTAGATGGTATATCACCTATGTCAATACTCCCATATTTATCAACAACCTTTGGACTATAGCCTAGTTCCTCAAACTGATCAATTAATATCTTCCTAGGCCTATATGCTATAAGCCCGCTCGTGGGTTTATAGAGCCTTAGTATGGTCTTACCAGTTGTGGTCTTACCACATCCAGATTCACCAGCTAATCCAAATACCTCCCCATCCTTTATAACAAATGATATGCCATCAACAGCTCTCACGTATCTTGGCGGCCTACCCAGTAGTATATCTGTTAATCCCCTCCTTAGTGGGAACCATGTCTTTAAATCCTTTACATAGAGTATCGTATTTTGATCAGGTATAGGCTTAAATATATTTGGTTCACTCACAACATATCCCCTCCTACCCCTTGGCATAGAGCCAACAAGCAACATAGTGTCCAGGCTCAATCTCTATAACGGGAGGCTCTTGATCGCATTTATCAAATCTAAACTTACATCTTGGGGCAAACCGGCATCCAGGAGGAGGATTCCTTAGATCTGGTGGTACACCGGGTATCCATTCAAGCTTGGTAATCTCCCCCCTAATCCTCGGTATTGATGAGAGTAGGCCCTTAGTGTATGGATGCTGTGGGTTATAAAAGATCTGTTCCGCTGTACCAAATTCAACTATTTTACCAGCATACATGATCGCTACTTTATCAGCTATTTCAGCTATAAGGCTTAGGTCATGTGTTATGAGTATAATTGACATTTTGAGTTCTTTCTGTAACCTCTTAAGAAGATTCATGATCTGTGCTTGGACAACTACATCTAGAGCTGTTGTAGGCTCATCAGCGATCACGAGCGGCGGATTTAGGGCTAGGGCCATAGCGATCATTACACGTTGCTTCATACCACCACTAAGCTCATGGGGGTAGCTATGGGCACGTCTTGGATCAATACCTACTAGTGATAGTAGTTTATAGACTCTTACATAAGCTTCTCTCTTACTCAGCCCCTCATGTAGCATGAGAACCTCTGCTATCTGATCACCTACTGTATAGACTGGGTTTAGAGCGTTCATTGCTCCCTGGAAAACCATTGATATGCCTTTCCACCTTATCTTCCTCCTAAACTCTTCCCTACTCATCTTGAGAATGTTTTCTCCCATGAAACGTATTTCTCCACTATGTATCTTACCTGGTGGAGGCACCAGCCTTATGATCGAGTATGCAAGTGTACTTTTACCACAGCCTGATTCACCAGCTATTCCCAATACCTCTCCCTTGTTAAGCGTAAAACTTACCCCATCAACTGCTCTAACTATCCCTTTTGTCGTGTAGAAGTATGTATGTAGATCCTTAACCTCTAGTAATACCTCAGGCAATATATCCACCTCATTGATGAGCTTGAACCACAATATCCCCTACTTGACCGATACCCCTACATTATTCCTATATTTTCTACACCAGAACTATATTTTAAATATTGTTATGATGGGGTTTCATATACTTGTATTCTACAGATTTAATAGTTTTCCAAATCTTATTTAGCCTAAGAGTAGCGTTATATATTGCTTTACCAGTATAGATTGTCCATTGATGAGTCATGAAGTATCCCGTTAGAGTACTTGGTAGGTATAGGGATGGGAGGATTGTCTATTATATCGGTAAAGGAGCCCCCATGATAGGCTATATAGCGTTTGGACTAATAGATCGTGGTACTAACGTTATACAGGTTAGGCCTACAACAATATGTCCATTGAACTGTATATTCTGTAGTGTTGATGCAGGCCCCTTCAGTAGACATAGGTGGGCTGAATTCATAGTTGATCCTGAGGCTATTGTGGATGCTATGGAGTATGTTGTTAGGTTTAAGGGCTATGGTGTTGAAGCGTTAATTGACACTATAGGTGATCCATTAACTTATCCATGGCTAGAGGATCTAGTTAGAATGCTTAAAGGTATACCGGGGATAAGGAGCGTAGCATTAGAGACTCATGGTGCTCTCTTAACAATACCATTGGTTAAAAGGCTTGAGAAGGCAGGTCTAGATAGGATCAATCTTAGTATAGAAACCATGGATCCCGTTAAGGCAAGATATTTACAGGGTGTAGAATGGTTTAATGCTGAAAGGGTTGTTAAGGCTGCAGAGTATATAGTTAGGGAGACCAGTATAGATCTCCATGTAACTCCATTATGGATCCCGGGTGTGAATGATAATGATATAGTTAGGGTTATTGAATGGGCTGTAAAGATCGGTGCTGGTAAGAGATGGCCTCCTGTTACTGTGCAGAAATACAATGAACATAGATATGGGCGTAGAGTACCTGGTGTAAAACAGGTTTCGTGGAGGAGTTTCTGGAGATGGTTAAGGGATTTAGAGAGGCGATTAGGTATTAGATTAAGGTATTCTATGGAAGAGTTTGGTATGAGGTACCTACCACGTGTACCATGTAGTGTTAGGAGAGGTGATTTTGTTGAAGCCTATGTATTGGCTCGTGGCTGGCTTAGGGGGGAGTATCTTGGTGTTATTGAGGATAAGGGTTTACTTGTCGCTATAACTGGTTATAGGGGTTCTCTGTATAATAGGGTTTACTTGGATATTGTAGAGGATAAAGATTGTCTTCTTATAGGGAGGTTTTTTAGAAGATAGGTAATGTTTATATAGGAAAAAAGCTTATGGTTTTGTTAAAAATGTAGGTAATACATTACTTCTTCTTTATGAATGGTACTGCTATTGAGATTATTGATAGGATTATGGCTACAATTACTAGTGTCTGTACAGTGCCCACAGTACCTGCTAATTCATCGATCTTCTTAGCTAGATCATCCGTTGTCTTCTTTACATCATCTGTCTTGGACTTTAGATCATCTACAGTATCACTTATGTCAGAGACCTTTGTCTTTAATGTACCTACGTCAGACTTTACAGTATCTAGACTCTGTGCAATTGGCATTAGGGACTGGTTAAGTACTGTAGTGGTGTTCGTTAATCCTGAACTTAGTGTGTTACCTAGCTGGTCTAATGAGTCAGCTAGTGCTTGTGCTACCTCACCTAGCTGCTGCATTAGCTCCTCTCTAATTGCTGCAATGCTACTGTTAACAGAGCCTGAGATCTGGTTAATCTGGTCGGATAACTGGCTGATCTGGGTCTGTATATCGCCTATTGTCTTAATCCATGAGTTTATACTTACCGGTATCTCCTCAGTTATCTCTGCTAGTCCTTTGAACCTACCGATCTTTATTAGTAGTGTGTAGAAGCCATCCGGTAGACCCTCGGTCATGTTACCGGGTATTTCTATGTACCATTCTGTATCACTAATCCTTACACCTTCTACAGTGAAGAGCTCCTTACCAGCTGGTGATAGTAGTGATGCTGCAACCCATATGTCACCTGGTGGTAGCTCCTTGTCCTCAGGCTGTAGCATGTGGTCAACAACTGATATGGTGACGTTAATGGAGTCTCCAGGAGCTATTAGGGTCTTACCTGTCACTATGTCCTTGAGCTCTAGCTCTAGGTATGGTAGATTCTCTACCCAGTAGTCCTCATTAAATGGATACCTTGAATCTCTAAAGGCTGATAGCTCTAGGTGTAGCTCAGCAGGTAGGTAGGCTGATATGTAGTATGGTCCATTGCTTATAACTGCATGTCCATAGGTATCTATGAAGTTCTTGGCCTTAGATGCTGCATCTGATAGGTCCTTGGTTGACAATCCATATGTTGCTGCAAGCTCATTGGTTGCTGTAATGTATGGTGGTGAGTACTCGCCACTCTGGACAAGGTCTAGTGCCGCCTTGATGTCTACTAGGTGTTCACTGTCAAAGGCGTCTATGTATCTCTCAGCTTCACCCTCGTACCATCCGTAGGCTGCACCGCTTACTGGTCCTCCATTGATTACACAGTACTCCATAGCGATCCATACTGCTGGGCTCCATGTTGGGTAGAACATGTAGTAGGCTACTGTCTCGCCCTCACTTACTGGGTGCTTGTAGGTACCATAGATGGCGATTGCTGTCTCATTGATTATCTCAATACCTATTAGCTCAGAGAATGTTGGTGCCATACTTGACTCTATGTTGGGATGATACCATGGATCATTACCTCTTACGTCAGTATCATTTGTAGCCCAGTCCCAATACCATGCTATATCGAATAGTACATCCCATATGGTCATATCCTCTCCATCATGGAATGCACTTGGCTTGTAGTTGTAGATTATCTTTACAGTAGCTGTTGATACATCTGCTCTCCAGTCATCAGGGTACTGGTTTAGGTAGTCGCTAAGCTTCATCCACCCAGCCTTGTAGACATAGATGTTGTCCGGGTTTACTGGGACATCATATTCTACTTCCCATGTAGTACCCATTGGTATGTATTCACCTGTTGTTGGATGGTAGTAGCCTCCATACTCGTGTACGTATCTCCAGATGTTTGTGGCATAGATGTCGGTCATACCGCCTACTGGGTTCCATGCACTCATAAATAGAGCTGCCTGGGCTGAGTACTGTACAACTCTTATTGTCTTGTCCAGTGTTGTTGCTGTCCTGAATACGAATGGTGAGTATAAACCAGTGCTTTTACCAGGGACTAGGTTCTCTACACGCTTGTTGACTACGAAGAACTGTACGTTCTCTGTTAGGAATACTCTTATACTCTCCTTTATACCTGCCTTGATCAGTTCTCTGGCCATCTGCCAGTACTGGTCACCAGTATACTTACCAGTTACTAGGTTCATTGACTCATCCTCTATGAACTGCTGTATGTCCTCACCCCATAGGCTTGTCTCATGTTCTGGTGTATAGCCCCAGTATAGGTTGGCCCATGTTGGTAGTAGACCGTAGAACCATGCTGCATAGTACCATGCTATATCCCACTCGATCCATGGTGACTCAGCTGTTGATACCCATCCCTCAGTATAGATGTGCCAGCCTAGAGCTCTAGGATCAGCACCGTATACTAGTGAGAATACCTGTCCCCTCTCTATGTAGACACGCTTAACCTTTATACCGATCTGCTCTAGTAGGCCAGCTACATAGTCACCAATCTCCCTCCTCTCATCCTCAACTCTTATGAGGAACGTTACTGTTACCTCCTCCTCAGTACCATCTGGTCTCTTGAATACCCACCAGTAACCAGCTGGTGCACCTGGATCAGACTTCTTATATAGGTCATAGCCATGTGCACGTAGTCCTTCCTGACAGAATGTGAATGTCTCGTTTATGAGCTGCATAGCCCTGGCCGTGTCTCCCTCAGGTGTTAGTCCTAGCTCGTTAATAGCCTGCTCGATCTGTGGGTATGCCGGGTGTGATGGACCGATCACAGTGTACTGTGGATTGGCTGCTCCAAGCATGATCTCTTCTGTGATATACTTTCTGCTTATTAGGTAGTTCATTGCAAATCTGAACTTTCTTAGACCGAATGGGTTAAAGTGTGTGACATTATCTGTTATTGAGGTTGCTACACCATACTTACCTAGCTCACTATCATCCACATACGGGTTGAATAGTAGAGCGTCTAGTGATGATGTCTGTGGTATAAGCCTTACATTCTTTAGCTGTTCAGTTGTTAGTCCTAGGGCTTCTATGTCTGAACCACTTACGGGCCAGAAGAAGATGTCTGCCTCTCCCTCAACAACCATTAGTATACCGTCCTCTTTCTTGGTTACAACATCATATATTACCTTGTTAGAGGGTGGCCCTGGTCTCTGGGCGAATACTATTGCTGGAGGCATTATGGATAATGCTATTAGTAAGAGTATAGGGGCTATGATTAGATATCGAGTGATATGGCTACTCATAACCTTAGCACCCTTCTAGAATCTTCTACTTAGTTAGTATTTAAGCCTTTTTCTTAGTACTTACCCGCCAAAACTTATTCATAGATAATACCATATATACTATCCTAGACTATAATAAGGGTATATAGGGCATTAAGTAGGTGATAAGCGTATATAATGGGAGTTTATGTAAAAACTTAAAAACTATGGAGGAGATAACTAGCGACCCTTTAGCTTTGGATTAACTATTGTATCTAGTGCAGTTCCTATGAAGGCGAATGCTACTGCTGTTATAGTTATCATAATACCTGGTGGTAGTACCCACCACCATGCCTTGATAGCATTCTGTGCTTCATAGATCATTCTACCCCATGATGGCATGTTTGGATCTGTTAGTCCTAGGAAGCTTAGCCCAGCCTCCATTAATATTGCTCCGGGTATGTTGAGTGCTATTGCTGCGAAAGCGTATGGTACTAGTTGTGGTAGTACGTATTTGAATAGTATCCTCCTACCCCTAGCACCAAGTGCTATAGCTGACTCTATGTATGGTTGCCCCATTACCGATAAGGCCATACTCCTCGTGACTATGGCTACGCCTGACCATCCGAAGATCAATAGTAGTGCTGCTATGTGGAATATGTTTGGCTGTATCTTATAGACTATTCTAAGGTAATATGAGAATATTATTAGGAATGGTAGTACTGGTAGTGAGTATATGACTTCATTGATCCTCTGTAGTACCTCATCAGCCCACATCTTACCACTACCTCTTAGATAACCGCTTGTAGCACCATAGATTACTCCTATGATCACTGCTGCTATTGAGTATGTGAATCCTAGGAGTAGTGCTAGCTGTGAACCAAGTAGTATTGTCACAAGGTTGTCACGACCCTTTGCATCAGTACCTAGTAATCCATAGCATGCACCCGGGAATCTAAGTATGATCTCTGGTTCCTCATACTCTGATACAGTAATGTTTGTGGCAGTAGTATTTGTAGCATTACCTGTAGCTACAGCTACTGCCTTAACATATATTCTGAAGATATACTCTCCCTTAAGAGTGCCCGTGGTTGCATTGGATATTCCAGGTAATGCTTTCATGAATATGTATGGTATTGGTGAAATAGCTCTTCCCGTCTTAATCTTTGCCTCAAGGTCTCTGGCGGCATCTTCACCGTCTATGGGTTCTATCAAGTTCTCTATAACGGCTGAAGCTAGGCTTTCACTGAATGAGAGCTTCTGTATTGATTCATCAGTTGGTTTTAGAGTAGTTACTACCTTAATTCCAGTTAGATTAATACCGTCTGGACGGTATATGTCAAGTTCTATCGTTGCATTGAACTCTAGATTCCTTATGATAATCATTATCTCCTTACCAACTTTATCAGCTTCAAGATCGAATCTGTACTCGTAGTAGTAGCCTCTACCCTTAAACTGCATCTTACACTGTTCCTCAAAGAACTCAATCCACTTCTTCCTTACATCAGGAGGATACTGCTCTAACTGTTCCTTATTCTCCTCTATCTTCTGAATAATACATACCCTCCAGTAATCACCAGTTTCCTCAGGCTCCAGGTTTGTCGGCTCCAAATACTTTTCTGATGAGAACATGTTTATCCAGGATGGAGGAACCTGCTTGGGGTTATAGACCCATCTTGGGTTACTAGCCCAGTTAGCCCTTATATCAGCTGGTACAACTATATTGGCTGCTATGGCCATACCTATAAGTATAAACAGTAATGCTAATCCAGCAATCCCTATCTTGAACCTTTTATACTCATTCCAGAAATCCCTTAGAGCCTGTATCTTGTAGGACAAGGTTTTCCTTAAACTTTTTTGAGGAGCAACCTTCTTCTCTCCAGACACATATACCACCTCCTCTAGGCGGTCTTGATTCTTGGATCTAGGAATCCATATATTAGATCAAGTATGTACTTAGTTAGTACGGTGACCATTATGGTTAGATAGGTGACTCCAAGTACTACGGGAGTATCTGTATTAGATAATGCTGAATAGTATAGCCTACCCATACCAGGCCACTGGAATACTACTTCACTAATGATTGCTCCAAAGAATGAGGATACTACGGAGAATAAGGACATTGTGACTATTGGTGGGCTTATTGCTCTCAATACATGCTTGTAAAGCACAGTTTTCTCTGGAAGACCCTTAGCCCATGCAACCATTATGAAGTCCTCCTGGAATGTACTTAATGCTATGTTTCTAGCATACCATGCAATGCCTCCGAAAGCTACGAATACAATGGTTATCAATGGCAAGGCCATGTGGTGTAGATACCATGCTATGAGTGCTGAAGTATTTGCTTTAACATGCTCCGGTACATACTCCCATGATCTTGGTGGGAATATCCCTAATGTATATGAGAAGAACAGTATTAGGATCATTCCTAGCCAGTACATCGGTATACTATTGGTTGTTAGAGCGAATACTGATAGAAATCTATCAAATATTCCTCCCCTCTTATAAGCCGCTAAGAGCCCAAGCAGTATACCTATTATTAATGCTATTATCTCAGCTGTTGTGAATAATAGGGCTGTTCTTGCAAGTGCTGTAAGTATCAGTGCCCTAACATTCTTAGTATTACCATAAGCTGGATAAGACTCTCTAGCATCCCCAAAGTCTAGAATTAATGACCTATAGACCCAGCTGAACACCTTGATATATAGAGGGACATCCAAGCCATATTGTTTTACATATGCATCCCACCTCTTCTTCATAATCTCCTGAAGCTTTTGATCAGTTATATCCTTCCTATACTTTACTGTAATGTTAACCCTACACCCAGGCTGGGGTGACTCAACAATAATTATATCTATAATGTTCTTGGGATGAACGGTTTTATTTGACCCCGAATTAATTGTTGTATTGTAGTATAATTCTTTCTTAGCATACGTCAACAATGATATATTTAGAGATGGGCAATTAATGTTTACTATAGTAACATTTATCCTATCAATTTTAGCTGTCTCAATACTAAAGAGGTCTTTGAGAGACCCGTTTACAGGTGTGTCAAATACTTTTGAAATAGGTGGGGGATACTCGTATGCAGGGGGAATGCGTGTACCCATCATTTCGAGCATTAGCTTTTGCCTAGCCTCCTCCTCATACTGTACCCTCTCAAGGACTGAGAATACCGATACAGTAATAAGTATTGCTATAAACAATACTAGTAAAGCATTAAGCCCACGTACGACAACATACCTTCCATAACCCACTATAGCCACCTCTCCCGTATTCTACGTGATTGTTTTAGATAAGATTTTTGGTTAATTAATTTATTGTAGTTATTGTAGTTATTGGGAGACTAATAATAGATCGTTGAATAAGGTATTTGATGGGTCTAAACCATTCAGCCAGTATTAAGGTATAAATAAGGAGTTAAATAGTAATTTAGAGTGGTTTAGGGGGAGTTTAAATAGATCGTGGTTGTATGGTGATCTAGTTGAGGATCCTTGCACTAATAGCTATCATTTTATTGTTGTCATTCATATTATCAATTATTGCTCTTCAGACAGTATATGAGGATAGAACTGATGAAATTGAAATAGATCTATCAAATGGTGTCTATGAACCAATATACTCTATCTACGGGTACCCCATTGATGTTATAGACTACAATGCATCTCTAGACATTGTCTCCAAATGCCCATGTACAGTTAATGTATCGTTAATTAAGTTTAAATCGTTAAAGAATTACACTTGTACGAGTACTAGTTTTATACTTGAACCCTACGATAATCTTACAGATATAGAGATTGAGGGTTTAGACACCATATTAGTCATAGAACCACATAATTGTAGCCTTATAGCTAGGATAAGGTATACTATTGAATACCGTCCATACCTGATCCTCGCAATACCCTCATTCATATTGTTATTAGTTGCAACTGTGCTACTCATAAATATAATACTTGGCAGAGGTATCGCAAGGATTAGTAAACGTGAGACGTAATGGGTTCATCCGATAACCATAACCATATCACCGCCTCTTCTCTTGAGCTGTCTAAGAATACGTAGTGCCCTAGCCCTACCGGGTGAACCATAGTATGCCTCCCTACGTGTCTTAGCCCGTCTAGCAACTACATAATCATACACTGCTACAATGGTTATTGTGACCCCATATTCTCTAACAGTTTCCCTAATATCCTCAAGATCCTCCCTAACCTCCTCTGGACGAACATAGGGTATCTCGATAATAGCTTCCTCAGTACCCCTCTCCCAGTCAAGACCATAGACTATTACTCCACGCCACTTTATAGCTAGTTTCTCAACAAGTTCTGACAATAATCCAGTGACCGGGTTAGGACTATACTCACTCCAACCCCTCTCCCTAATAACCTCGTTAAACCTATCAAGATCAAGTACTATGATCGTTCCTTTAGCAAGCTTCAGTGTGAGACTAGGTTCTTCATCCCACATAGGGTCCATGGCTGCCCACTTCATCATCAATACTAGATTATATATAAGCCTAGTTATATAGTTCTAGCTATACAGTCAATGTATAGGGATTTATTTGATGTAGTAGAAGTTAGGTGATGTGAGGCGGAGAAAAACATCCTAGATCCTTGGTTTAAGACAACCTAGTTCCTTAAGTCTCTTAGCTATACGGATAACTGCATCCTCCACCTCACGTTCCTCCTTAGCCCCTGTTATAACCATTTTACCACTACTAAAGATTAGTAGAACAACTCTTGGATCCCTCATCCTATGTATAAGCCCTGGAAACTGCTCTGGTTCATACATACTATCCTCTAGTAGGTAGGCTGCTCTCTCAAGATTGACTTGTGCATGTATGTCTCCGGATGCAACTATGTTCTGTACCTGGATCTTTGGTCTACCAGTGATCAGTATACCGTGTTTACGTAGTAGATAAATTATTCTCTTAACTGCTTGGATGAGCATCTTAGTGCTTTTAGCACCTGTGACAACCATTTTACCGGATTTAAAGATCAGTGCTGTTGTCTTAGGTTTATCAAGTCTCAATATGAGCCCTGGAAACTGGTCTGGCTGATATGTTACATTTGGTACGTTCCTCTCAATAGCATTTAGATCCAGTGTCTGGTCTAGTATTACAGTAGCTACTATATTCTCAATATTAGTTGTTGGCTTAATCTCCAGTCTCTCACTCATCTAAGAATACACCCCCCTTATAAACCATGGGTCTCGTGGTTTATAAATGGTTTATAAACTCTTATGAAATCATGTGCCCTAGAAGGTACTCTAGCTTCGGTAGCTCCAGTACACCAGTATCTTCAATAATAGCTATTGGTATAGCCTCCTCGATCAATCCATATTTCCTCACTATTGGTGATAGGTAGTTTCCTCGATCAAGTGATACGTTATTCCCGGCTTGATAGGCACCTAGGGCTGGTAGGACAACTATATACCCACCACTACTAGCTGGTACCTTAAGGTAACAATGTACCTTTGCGAGAATCCCCAGTTCATCTACAATACCTATACTTGGATGCTCATGGCCTATGATGACAGTATCATAGCCAGATATATCGGTATCTATGTGTCCATGGGTAAACAGTATCTTTTGATCACCTATTCTCAGTTCATGTAATAGCTTAAGCTCTAAGCCATAATCCTTCAATACTAGGGGTAAGTAGTTATCATGGTTACCACGGATCACAATTAGTTCATGAATACCCTTATCCCTTAGGAATTCAAGGAATCTCCTAACCTCATACCTCTCCTGCCTCAATAGCTTATCAAATGCATGCTTAAGATCACCATCTATAACGATGGTGTCAACACCACCCACAATAGATAATGCCTTACCAATAGACTTTACAGCACGGTGCAGCTGAGCCCTTGGAATAAAATAGCCATTCCTAGCCATATCCTCCTCAAAACCAAGATGCAGATCAGCAAATACAAGTACATTAGCACCATCAATAAATAGAGTCCTCGTATCACCAACAGCAAACAAGTTATCAAGAACCCTATATAGCATAGTCCACCACAACCATCACGGGCTACCGAGTAAGCCCATTATAAGGGATGGGAAAGCGGGCCCGCCGGGATTTGAACCCGGGACCTACGGGTTAAGAGCCCGCCGCTCTACCAGGCTGAGCTACGGGCCCTTCTATTCTGTCTAGCCTTATTGTTATGTTGGGTTTTTGGTTTTTATTTTTTATTCTCTTCTACCTAGATATTTTCACTAGATCCCATCCGTGTTTTACAACTACATCTATGCCTTTAAACTTTAGTTCCTTGTTGTTTTCACTAATTATCTTCTGCACTAGATCTGCTACTAGTGTTGCTATTTTCATCATCTTCTCTCTCTTCATCACTAGACCTAGTTTTGCAACACTTACTTCAACAAGTAGTCTTTTCCCTCTCCTCCTTATTCTAAGCATTGATATATTTGCTTCACCAGGGGATGTATTACTAACGATCTCCTCCATGATCTTTAGTAGGTGTTTCTCATAGACTAGGACATCATCTAGTGTCTCAACGATTCTCTCTTCCTCTATAACCTCCTCCCTAGGGCTAGGTATAGTGGGTATTCTAGGAAGTATCTTCTGATAGAACTTCTTCATAACCTCTCTAGGGAGTATTTGTGTCTTCTCCATACTCGATCTAATAGATATTGTTGATGCAGGTATTGCCTCCGGCTGGGGAGTGACGGTTTCTTTGGACACCATTGTCTTCTTTATAGCTTCAGCACTAGTAACCCCCTCTTCAATAATAGACTCTATAGCTATACCAAATTTCTTAGCTACAAAATCAATTGGCAACTCTATAAACTCAACTATAGCTGATGTATACATTTTCTTATTCAATCCATCCACTATACTCGATACTATATTACTACCACTTTCCTCCTCCCCCCCTACAGATCCATGTGCCGCTATGATCGTGGAGCCACAGACGATAATG
>Ga0190313_1000383_pt1 | contig 26622 bp, 27 predicted proteins | sample 4870071011_MG_FD_169989 | JGI IMG/M metagenome (GOLD analysis project Ga0190313, IMG submission 169989) | Hydrothermal vent sediment bacterial communities from Southern Trench, Guaymas Basin, Mexico - 4870-07-10-11_MG | ecosystem: Environmental > Aquatic > Marine > Hydrothermal vents > Sediment ... | reverse complement strand
CCCCGGTGGAGCCGGGGCTTTTGGAGATGGGGGTGGGCGGGGCACCTTTTTCAGGGCGTCTATCTTCTTTAAAACCTGGCGGAGTATATTATAAGAGTTTGTGTAATCTTTGTTTTCAAGCAGGGCTTCCGCTTTTTTTATGTCCTGTTCAATCTGCTCCACGGCGACCCTTTTTTTCTTCAGGAGTTCAACGCCTTCTCTTGCACTGGCTATCTCGTTAGAGATCTTCTGGTATATCGCCCGCTCTGTCAGATCCTTGCTCTCTTTTACTAGAAGGAGCGCACCCTGGAAGTCCTTTTTCTTCCCGGCTGCTATTGCCTGTGAGATCAGATTTTTCATTTTTGTGACGTCAACGCCCATGCGCCTGGCCTCAAACAGGAGAGGCTTCATCTCACCCACAAGTCTGGTCAGTTCGGCTGCCGTGGGTTTTGTCGGGAGTTTTTGTGCTGGGGCAGGGGGCTCTGGCGCTGGTTTTGGAGCGGGCTTTGACTCTGGTTTCGGCGGTTTTGGCGTTTTTGTGATGGGCTTGGGGGGTGGAGCTGGTGCCATTGTTTTTTCAGGTTTTATCTCGGAAGTGGGAGATTCTTTCTGCACCTGTGGCGTGGGCGGCGCCTGTGGAATGGGAGGGAGAGGCGTTTTTTTCTCTTCCCCCGGAGGTGGGGGGGCAGCTTCGCCGCGTAGCATTCTCATCCTTTCTATAAAAGATAAGCCTTTCTCTGGCGGTATCGGAGGCACAGATGGGGGCGTCGGCTGTTTGGCTGGAGGGGCTGGCTCAGGCGGTTTCTTTTCCGCTCCAACACCCACTGCCCCGGGAGAGGGTGTTTCTGGTGCCACGGGTTTGGTCGGTGGCGTGGTTTCAGGTGGTGCCGCCGGTGTCTCTGGCGCGGTTTCTGCCACCCCTGTCTCAGCGGGCTCGGCAGCCGGTTTTTCCCCACCAGCCTCTCCGGCTTCCACTTCAACTATTTCTTCACCCGCTTCCGCCTCTTCCACAAAAAGAGCGCCACAGTTAGGACACTGAGTAGCACTGGCATCAACCAACGTATGACAGATAGGACACTCAAACACTTCCGCCTCTTCCACAAAAAGAGCGCCACAGTTAGGACACTGAGTAGCACTGGCATCAACCAACGTATGACAGATAGGACACTCAAACATCTCCACTGTCCCTTCGCCCTCTGGTTTTTCTGGTGTTTTTTCTTCGGCCTTTTCCGGGATTGGTGTTTCGCTCAGTGTTTCGCCGCCCGGTTTTTCGCCGGGTTCACCCGGGTGCGGCGCTGGGGACACGGGGGGTGCGGGCAGCGGGGTTTTCTCAGCAGCGGGAGGTGGTGTCTCAGGCGTGGGGGCTTTTTCTTCGGCTGCTTCCTCTGCCACGGTTTTCTCTCCCACCCCCTCTTTTGCCTTTTCTTCCGTGGCCTCCTTCTCCTTCGGGAGAGGTATCTCTATTCCGAGGTCCAGGTTTTCTATTTCTTTTAGCAGGTCTTTTGTTTTATCGCTGGACAGTTCTTTCAAAACGTTGTCAAGGTCTATCTTTTCCTCTCCGCCCTCGCCAAAGATCGGTATGTCAACGTCCATGCTGACGTCAAAAAGGGTCAAATCTGTTCCACACTCCGGACAAACCTTTGAATCGGCGGGAATTTCGGAGTCGCATATCGGACATTTTTTGGTCTTTTTTTCCGAATCCACCAAACTTCTCACCACGGCGAGAGTTAACTCCTATATTCATGGACAACGCGGACACACTGTGCACGGGCTTTAAACGCCGGGAACACTTTTTTGCTTTTCGTGGCTTTGCCAGCCCTACAAAACGGGTTAAGTGAAAGGTGATTAAAAAAAGTATCGCAAAAATAGCATCAAAAGCGAATCAAAAACGTCGCTCTGCCCGTGCATCTGCACCGTGCGTCCCGTTTTTTCCAAAAGTATTTATTGGTTTTCGTAATATGGGGCAGTGAGAGGATGCTGGTATGTTCAGGGACTCAATCCCAGGGCTTGACAAAATATTCAAGACAGACATAGAGCCGCCAAAGGTAATACTGGTCACCGGGCCACCGGGGTCAATGAAAACCAGCTTTTGCTACACTCTGATGTCAAACTACCTTGAGAAAAGAGGGGAGTTCGGCCTCTATGTGACCCTGGAAGAGACCGTTGAGAGCCATCTGCGCAACATGGAAAGCCTGGGAGTGAAACTCTCCCTCCACATGCAGGTTCTTGATCTCACAGAAATAAGAGAACTGGACATGGTAATCTCAGAGGGAGAAAGCACGGACTACGTTGAGCTTCTTGAAAAAGCCCTCCGCCATTTCAAAAAGGCAAAGGGAGATAAGTTCACAGTCTTCGCACTTGATTCGCTGGGCGCTCTTTATTCTCTCATGGAAGACCACAAGGGCATGCGGAAAAAGATGTTCGCCTTCTTCAAAATGCTAAGAGACCTCAACCTGATCTCGTTCATCATAATGGAGAGAAGTCTCAATGGAGAAGCACATCTCCTTGGGAACGAGGGTTTTCTGGCCGATGGCATAATAGTCCTCGGACTGGACCGGAGCAGGGGAAAACTCGTTCGTTACATACAGGTGGAAAAAATGCGGGCCTGCGAGCACAGCATGGAAAAGTACGCGATAGAAGTCAGACCGGGAGGCATAGCGGTCCTGGGCCCACTGTTTGAGTAGCCTGAAAAACAGCCAGAAAAAGATTAATATGGATAAGAATATAGGAGAGGAGAAAAAGAAAAGGGGGAAATAGACGTGGCAGACGAAGGAGTACCCGGTGGAGATATATTCGGCACATTACAGGCACTGGCCCAGCAGATGAAACAGAGAGAAGAAGCCGTCAAACAGAGAGAAGAGGCGGTGAAACAGAAAGAAGAAGAACTTGCCAGAAAAGAAGAAGAGATTTCTGCCAGAGAGGAAGAGGTGAGACGAAAAGAACAGATGCTCCAAGAAAAAGAAAACCAGCTGCAGGCCAGAGAGAATGATATTCTGAACAGGGAGAACGTTCTCTCAGAAAAAGAGCGTTTCATAAAAGAGCGTGAGACCGAACTATCTTCTCTCAGCGAACAGCTCATGTCGCTAAAAGAACAGTTAGAAAACGCCCAGAGGGAGATAGAAAACAAGAATTCCATGCTCGCAGAAAAGGAGAGAATGATAGGAGAACTCGTGGAAGAACTCTCAAAGAGAAGGGAGGATCTCGCCCACAGAGAAGAAGAACTCGTCTCCAGAGAGAAACAGATTGAGGAAGAGCTCAACGCCATCGCCTCAAAGAGAGAAGAACTCACAGCCAGAGAAAGGGAGGTGTCGGAGCGGATTGAGGAGATAAAGTCCCTGCTTGAAAAGGTGTCCGAAAGAGAAAGGGCGCTGGCGGAAAAAGAGAGCCAGCTCGCAGAGCTTGAGAGGGAAATCGCCGAGAAAAAGGAACAGCTCGCGAGGATGGGGGAGAGCTTCATTGAGCGGGAAAGAAAACTGTCTGAACAGGAGAGAAAGATTCTTGAAATACTCCAGGAGAAAACCCCGACGGGCGCCGTTGAGATTCCATCGGAGGTGCCCTCTGTTGAACATAAAGAGTTCGTTCCACCGGAGCCCATCCAGGCACCCGGAACGCCCACAGAGACAGCGTCCACCGAAACTGTGGGTGCAGGGGAAGGGGTGGCTTCTGTGGCACCAGAGGAGGGTGAAGAAACTGGCGCTGTGACAGAAACCACTGCTGAGACCCCGGGTGGAGAGCAAGCGGGGGGTGTAGAATCCACGTCAGAGGTTGAGACAGCCACCCCGGAGGAAGGAGCCGGTGGCGAGGCAGCGGCTGGCACAGGGAGCACAGAAACGGGTGAAACAGAGGGCGAAAAAGCGGTAGAACCCACAGAAACAGGGGAGGCGGCGGCTGGCGAAGAAGAAGCAACGAGCGGCGAAGAAACAGAGGAAATACCCTGCCCCAACTGCGGAACAATGATAAGCAAAGACGCAACCATGTGCTACGCATGCGGATACATACTCAAACCAGAAACAGAAGAAACAACCACAGAAACCACCGAACAAACCACAGAAACAACAACCACAGAAACCACCGAAGAAACAGAGGAAATACCCTGCCCCAACTGCGGAACAATGATAAGCAAAGACGCAACCATGTGCTACGCATGCGGATACATACTCAAACCAGAAACAGAAGAAACAACCACAGAAACCACCGAACAAACCACAGAAACAACAACCACAGAAACCACCGAAGAAACAGAGGAAATACCCTGCCCCAACTGCGGAACAATGATAAGCAAAGACGCAACCATGTGCTACGCATGCGGATACATACTCAAACCAGAAGACGATTCTGAGGGCAAAGGTGGAGAAAGGGGCGAGGAAGCGGAAGGAGACGAAGGTGGAGAAAAGCCCGTCATAGCTGTCAAAAAGAAGGTTGTTAAGAAGAAGGTTCTCTGAACATCCGTTTTAACCCGTATCCTTTCCCGCCTGAGCGGAGACGTTCCCGCCATCCGAGTGTAAATGGTGTATGGGCTTTGTGACGACATGGGGTGCACGGGTTTTGAATGCACAGGCTGAACTTTATGCACCAACTTATTTATACCCCATCCACAATAACACCATCCCCGACGACACCCCGTTGGACGGCCCAGATGTGGCCCTGTGAAGGATGAGAGGTGATAGGTTTGCAACCGGGACAGATGGCATACGACAGAGGTATAACAGTCTTCTCGCCTGATGGGAGATTGTTCCAGGTTGAATACGCCAGAGAGGCCGTGAAAAGAGGCACAACAACCGTCGGAGTTCGGTTCAAAGACGGTGTGGTACTCATAATAGACAAAAGAGTGACGAGCCGCCTTGTTGAGCCAAGCTCCATTGAGAAAATATTTCAGATTGACGAACACATAGGCTGTGCAACCTCCGGCCTGGTGGCTGATGCCCGTGTGCTTGTTGATTACGCCCGGGTGGTGGCACAGATAAACAAGGTGACATACAACGAGCCCATAACCGTTGAGGCTCTGGTCAAAAAGATATGTGACTACAAACAAACCTACACGCAGTACGGGGGCGTGAGACCCTTCGGAACCGCTCTACTCGTGGCAGGGGTGGATGACACGGGCCCACACCTCTTTGAGACAGACCCCAGCGGCGCCCTGGTGGAGTACAAAGCCGGCAGCATAGGCTCCGGGCGCACTGTTGTGATGGAAATCTTTGAGGAGAAATACAAAGAGGGCATTTCCATGAAAGAGGCGGTACACCTCGGACTTGAAGCCCTGCAAAAAGCCACAGAGGAGGAGATCTCCGACCACGCCATTGAGATCGCCACTGTCACCACAAAAACCTCATTTGAAAAACTCTCGCCGGAAACCACGAAAAAATACCTCAAAGAGGCTGGGATAATAGGGAAGGAAAATAAATCGGAGTAGGGGGGAGATACATGGTCTCCCTTGAAGACGCTGTCATCGCCCGGCTTGAACGCCACGGCGAGAAATTTGAGATATACGTGGACCCGGACCTCATAGAGCTGTACCACGAGGGGAAACTGGAAAACTTTGACGACCTTTTTGCGGTAGACGAAATTTTCAGAGACGCAAGAAAGGGCGAGAGGGCCTCCGAAGAGAGCATGATGAAAGCATTTGGGACCACAGACTTTGAGACGATAGCAAAATGGATTCTTGACCACGGCCACGTCCAGATAACCACGGAAAAGCGCCGGGAGATGGTGGAAGCAAAGCGCAAGGCAATAGTTCACTACATAGCCAGAAACGCCATAAACCCTCAGACGGGCACTCCCCACCCTCCACAGAGGATAGAGATGGCCATGGAAGAGGCGGGGGTTCACATAGACCCATTCAAGTCTGTGGAAAAACAGGTCCCGACCATACTGGAGGCGCTCCGTCCGATCATCCCGATCCGGTTTGAGAAGATAAAAATCGCTGTCAAACTGCCCGGTGACGCCTATGGGAAGCTCTACGGAGACATAATCGCCATGGGCAGAATCGTCAGAGAAGAGTGGCAACCAGATGGCTCGTGGATAGGCGTCGTTGAGCTCCCCGCCGGCCTGCAGGACGAGTTTTATGACGTTCTCAACGAAAAAACACATGGCATGGCCGAGACGAAGATTCTGAAATAGATGATTGATGTTGCCATCATTAAATAAACAATAGTACTGCACTAAATCACCGAATGGCACCGAATACTGAACAATACCAAATTGTAGAATACATTTATATAGTACAACGGAATGGGATGACAGCCGAAGAGAAAGGATAAAAAGCTATCTCCCGGCAAAAGGATAGATACACACAGGGAGAGATGTATTATGGATATGGAAGAAGATGTGGAAAAAGATGCTCATGAAGAAGAAAACGAAAAAACAAAGGGGGCGGCGGAACAGGAACAGTCTGATAAGGCGGTAAGGGGAAGGAAAGTGCGTGAGATCGTTCTCCCCGGAGAACTCGTTGGAGAAGGACTAAAAGCCGGCACTGGCACCTATCGCGAAGGAAAAAAGGTGTACGCAGCCCAGGTAGGGATCAAAAACATACGCGCGGGATATGTGAATGTTATACCTATAAACGGAAAATACATCCCAAGGGTTGGAGACCAGGTCATAGGATACATAACTGACGTTGGCCCGACATACTGGATGGTTGACATAAACTCCCCCTACCCCGCCCCGCTCCACATAAACGATGTCCCGTGGAAAGTGGACTTTGGAGACACCATGCGCTATCTCAAAGTCGGTGACACCGTTCTGGTGACCGTTTCAAGCGTTGACGAGATGAAACACGTCCAGGTCAGCATGATGACCCAGGGACACCGCCGGCTGAACACCGGGTCAATCGTTGAAGTCACACCCACAAAGGTCCCCCGGATTATAGGAAAGGGGGGAAGCATGATTTCAATGATAAAAAGAATGACACGGTGCCGCATAATAGTGGGCCAGAACGGCAGGATATGGATAGATGGTGAAAGAGAATCCATGCTACTTGCGGCGGAGGCCATAGAGATCATAGAAAGAGAGGGACACGCCTACGGTCTCACGGAGCGCATAAAGCTGTTCCTGGAAAAACACGGGCGCAGAGACGAAACTGGAATTGAAGGCAAAGAAACGGAAAGAGAGAAGAAAGAAGAGGCTGGTGGTTGAGCCAGACTTTTGTTGTAAGCGATGGAGTGTTGTAGCAAAGATGTGTGATCAGATGAGGTGTTTAAAATGGGCGGAACGATTGATATAAAACTGATAGATGAGAACGGTATCAGGATAGACGGCAGAAAACGTGACGAACTCAGGCCCATAAAGATAGAGGCGGGGGTTCTGAAAAGAGCGGACGGCTCTGCATACCTTGAGTGGGGTGATAACAAGATAATAGCCGCTGTTTATGGACCCCGGGAGGTGCACCCCAAGCATCTCCAGAACCCGAACCGTGCCATAGTCCAGTACTATTACGCCATGGCACCATTTTCTGTTGGAGAGAGAAAGCGGCCCGGCCCCGACCGCAGATCAACCGAGATATCAAAGATAAGCGCCGAAGCGCTTGAAAACGTTATCTTTCTTGAACAGTTTCCACGCACAACGATAGACGTCTTTGTGACCGTCCTCCAGGCCAGTGCCGGGACACGGTGTGCGTGTCTCACAGCGGCTTCAGTCGCTCTGGCGGATGCCGGCATACCCATGAAAGACCTGGTTGTCGCATGCGCCGCCGGAAAAGTGGATGACACCATCGTCTTGGACCTGGTCAAAGAAGAGGACAACTACGGCCAGGCAGACCTGCCCCTTGCCATCGTTCCGCGGACTGGCGAGATAGTCCTGCTCCAGATGGATGGGGACATGACGCCCGAAGAAGTGGAAGAGGCCATGGACATGGCTATAAAAGCCTGCTATGAAATCTATGAACTCCAGAAATATGCTCTCCGGCGGAAGTACTACAGAGAACTGGAAGACGCACTGGGTGAAGAAGGGGAGCAGCCTGAAGGAGAAGACGACGGCCCGGAGAGTGGATATCGGCCGGAGACGGCGGGAAACGACCAGGAGGTGGCATAGATGCACAGCGAACTCATATCCCATCTGAGAAAAAACTACATCTTACAGGTTCTTGAGCGGGGCGAAAGAATAGACGGGCGGGGGCTCCACGAGCACAGGCCCATAAAGATATCTTTCAACGTCTCAGGAAGCGCAGAGGGGTCGGCGAGGGTCCAGATAGGAAAAACAGATGTTATCGTGGGCATAAAAATGGCCCTCGGAGAACCGTTCCCGGACACGCCCAACTCGGGTGTGCTCACCACAAACGCCGAGCTGTCCCCCATAGCGTCTCCAACATTTGAGACGGGGCCCCCAAACAAAGACTCAATAGAGCTGGCGAGGGTCACCGACAGAGCCATAAGAGAGAGCGGTGCCATAAACCTGGAAAAACTGTGTATAACCCCAGGGGAACAGGTGTGGATTGTGTTCATAGATATACAGCCCGTGGACTACGATGGAAACCTGTTTGATGCCTCAGAGCTGGGGGCGCTGGCAGCGCTCATGGCCACAAATGTGCCTGCCTCTCAGTACGACCTTGGAGACGATTTCCCTCTTCCCATGGAGAGGTATCCCATCTCATGTACGAGTGCAAAAATAGGAAACACCATAGTTATGGACCCAAACCTTGACGAAGAAAACATCGCCGACGCACGGCTCACAGTTTCAACAGATGAAAACGGTGTTGTGAGGGCCATGCAAAAAGGTCTATCAGGCGGTTTCACATACGAAGAAGTAAAAGAAATCATACGCCGCTCAATAGAAGAGGGAAACAGGATTCGCGAGCAACTCTTCGCGGCCGCAGAGGAAGCGGGAGTCCGCTGAACAGCAAAGGTTTTATAAAAGTGGTGGATAAACCACCATAACCACCCACAAAACCATCCAAAACCATCGGGGGAAAAGAACATGGCACGGCGAACGAAAAAAGCAGGTTCCGCTGCTCGCCTTGGACCCAGATACGGTGTCAGGGTACGCTATAGGATAAAATCCATAGACGCAAACCTCAGACGCAGGTACACCTGTCCAAGGTGCCAGCACAAAAGTGTCAAAAGATACAAGACGGGGCTATGGCGGTGTTCCCACTGCGAATATGTTTTCGCGGCCGGCGCTTACACCCCCAACATACGGGTGGACATAAAAAACATAAGAGGCGAGTGAGGGGATGGGAATGGACTACAGGTGCGCGAGGTGCAAGGAGCCCATAAAAACGGACATAGGCGTTGTGGGCATACAATGTGACAACTGCGGGTTCAAAATATTCATAAAAGAGAGACCAAACATGAGAAAAATAATAAAGGCCCGCTGAGAAACCTTTTTCTCTTCCATCCCCGTGCAACCATAATGCAACGTGGCATTTTTTATTCAACATGTTGCTCTGTTGCTCTATTAGGCGCCATACGTCAAAGCATGTGGGGGCATGGAACATGGAAAACACAAACACAGATAGTGACACGGCAGAGGCGGGAATTGATTTCACACACCGGACACACCGCGCTTATCTGGAGATCACACTGCCAGAACACGAGGCACAGATACTCACAGACACCCTTAAGCCGGAGTCGGACGACCAGATACCCAGGACAGAGATACGTGTCACCCGGGAGGCGGGGGCCAGTGGAAAAACTGGCTTTGAAACGGTCAGAATAGACATAAGTGCCATGGACACCAGCGCCCTCAGGGCCGCCCTCAACTCCATCTTGCGCCTGGTTCACACGGCGATGTCCGTTGTGGACGCACTGCCCGGAAAAGACCAGAAGATGGCAGCACGGACTAGAACACGGGCCAGAAAGGAACCAGAAGACAGAAAAAGTAAATAAGGGCAAAGAACATCATCGCCACGGGAGGAAAGAGCGATGGCCATAAAGGTTACAGCAAACCTTGAAAACAAAATAGCCCAGCTGAAACAGATAGAGCAACAGCTACAGACAGTTGTGACACAGCGATACCAGATAGAGATCAAACTGTCGGAGATAAAGACCACCCTTGAAGAGCTGGAAAAAGTGGGAAAAGACACACCTGTTTACAAACAGGCGGGGAGCATTCTTCTGAGGGTAAAAGACGTTGAAGATCTGAAAAAGGAGATGGAGGACAGCAAAGAGACGCTTGAGATAAAGAAGAAAACCCTTGAAAAACAGGAAAAAGCCCTGAAGTCCTCCTACGAAGCCCTCCAGCAGGAAATAGCCAGTGCCCTCCAGATGCAACAACCCCAGTGAAACGCCAAAAGCCGCCCACGACCAGCATTGATGGTGGCTATCCATGAAAAAAGGACATAATCTGACGCCACAGGACGTGGCGGAACTGATAAAACGCTCAAAGAAGGGCGTGGTGATACCGCACACCAACGCTGACCCCGATGCCATTGCCTCCGCATACGCCATATCCGTTGCGTTTCCCCAAGTGGAGATCGTTTTGCCAGAGGGAGCGAACAAACAGGCGAAGGTCATAATGGAAAAGCTGGGAATAAAGCCCGCTGATGCCGGTGCAGGAACAATAAGCTTGGAGGACGCCGTTGAGGACAGCGACATCATAATATCTGTGGACTCGTCTTCTCCAGAGATGCTGGGTGCTCTGGGTTTTGTCTCACATCTTGAGGATATCATAGAGGGAAAAAAGACTCTCCTGGTCATAGACCACCACGTCCTTACAGAGGAGTGGGCCAACAGTGGAGAGGGCGTTGTGTTGTTCGTGGATGAAAAAAAGGCCTCGTGCTCGGAGATGGTGTACGAGATAATAAAACACGGCGCAGAGGAGGCCTACAGGGACAAAAAAGTGGGCCTGGCACTCCTGGCCGGGATAATATCAGACACTGTGTCTCTAAGATATGCGTCTGCTGACACACTCAGAACCGCCGCAGAGATAATAGAACAAACCGGTGCCGCCATGGAAGACGCACACCGCCTGGGGTTCTCCTCCGAGAGGGACTTCTCAGAAAAAATAGCTAACATAAAGGCTGCGCAGAGATGCCGCATTTTGACTGTCAACAACTACGTTATACTTGGAACCCATGTCAGCGCCTTTGAGTCTTCCGCAGCCAGGTTCCTCATGACACTGGGCGGAGACGTGGTTTTCGTCGGTAGCCAGAAAAAATATGAGGTGCGGGTGAGCGGACGGGCCAAGCGACGGGCGATAGAGGCGGGGGTCAACCTTGGAAAAATAATGGAGAACGTCGCCAGAGAGACAGGGGGGTCCGGAGGCGGACACGACGGAGCAGCGGGGCTGAAAACAACAGGAGATGTTGAGGCCGTGGTCCACATCTGCATGGAAAAAACCAGGGAGATCCTTGAAGCGTCCAAAAAAGAGAATAAAAAACAAAAAGATAAACGAAAAGATAGACATGGAGTGATATAGAGGTGATGTGAAATGGCTCTGGAAAATCTGGACAGAATCGCCGAGGACATAGAGCGGGAGATGGACGAAAAAGACACCCTCCGTGAGATCGCTCTCAAATCATGCAGAGCCATAATACGCCTCTCGGGGGCTGCCATAAGAAGCATGCACAAGAAAGAAGACCCGACCGCCCTCCTGGGAGAAGCCCGCGACGAAGCATCAAAACTAAAAGGACTGCTCTCCGACCATCCCGACCTCTACCACTCAGGTTTTGTAAACGACTCGCTGCAGGAACTCGCGGAAGCTTTCCTCCTGCAGTCTATAATGGACGAAAAACCTCTCCCCACCCCGAAGAGCATAGACGTCCCATCAGGACCATACCTTCTGGGCCTTGGAGATGTGATTGGCGAGCTAAGGCGCTCTGCCCTTGATGCTCTGCGAGAGGGAGACGTGGACACAGCCGAAAAACGCCTCAACCAGATGGAAGAGATATACGATGTACTGTTGATGTTTGACTATCCGTCTGCCCTTTTGAGCATAAGAAGAAAACAGGATGTGGCCAGAGCACTCATAGAAAAGACACGGGGCGAGGTTTCGGTGGCCCAGCGCACACTCTCGTTGGAAAAGAAACTTGACGAAAAAATGGGAAAAAGATAGCGGAACAGGCGGCAGATCAAAAGAAGCGCAAAGAGGGGGCCCTATTAACCCACACTTACGGGCTACCCGAACGCTCCCGGAGCCTGCTGAAAACCTCTTCGTCCCCATACATGATTCTTTTTATCCGGTGGTAGGGTATCCACGTACCGTCCCTCAGTTCAACAAAAGACCTGGACAGGTGCTCCACGTCCGCCCCCCGTATAACCCCAACGTCTCCTGGCGCGCCCCGGTTGACATACACTATCTCCACCCTACCAAAATCCATGTCCTCTCTCCACCAGATAGAGAGCAACACATCCCTGGCTGTCCTCTTCTCTCTTTTACCGTCCCCACGCTCAGCATCCGCCCCCAACACTTCCTCCACTACCACTTTCATCTTCCTCCCACGCCTTTTCATCCGCACTGCCGCCAGCAGACCCAGCGCGTTCACCGTTCTCCGCGGCGTCTCCACCCTCCGCACCGCTAACGTAATAAGATAGCCTCTCCAGAACCCGGTCACGGCCCAGCGACTCAAAGAAAAAACCCACCCGGGGCCCTCTGTCCTGATCCAGAAAAATCCTGTACAGCGTTCGGAAAACCTTTTTAGGGCTGACGCCCCGCGCTCTGGACACCTCATATATCTTGTTGTGTATCCCCTCGGCCTTCCACTCTGGCATCTCCACAAACGCCTCGTATATTCCTATGAGAGCCTTTTTCTCTTCTCCAGAGAGGGACACAGGGGGCGGGTGTTCTGCCACAGAGAAACGGGCATTCGGGGGGGCATATCTTTCAACCCATATTCTGACGCGCTCAGCCCGGTCCATGAAAACCTCCAGAAACTCCTCTGAAAGATCCACATCCGGGTACGTCCTTTTCACCCTGTCCAGGAGCTCGTCCCATTGCCCATATATCTGTACAAGTGTCGCCAGGTGGCGATAAGGAACTGGACATGGGACTTTTGGAGGTATGCCCCGGGGCTGTGAGAGGACGTACGTTCTTTTCATATCCTCAACCCTGTCCTCCTCGCTGGGAAGAGGCTGGTCCACGCCAAAAAACACCCGCTCATAGTGCTCATATTCGTCCATCAAGGAGATTATGCCAAAACCGGGATCAAACTCTATGTGCCTGGACGGCTGGTTTCTGGCTATGAGAAAACGCATCGCCTCCGGTGGAGTTATAGAAAGCATGTCAACCGCAGTAAAAACCACTCCCCTGGAAGAGGACATCGCCCCCTGGCCCTTCAGGTGAATCCACTCGTAGACGACATAGTCGGGTGGCTCCGCCCCATACACCTCACGGATGATCCTGCTCCCGGTGTCATAACTCCCGCCGGCCGCTGCGTGGTCTTTTCCGAACGGCTCAAAGGTCACACCGAGCAACTTCCATCTGGCAGGCCACTCCACCCGCCATGGGAGCTTTCCCCCATCGTACCTCAGGTCAACCTCTCCCTCATATCCACACTCGCACACATAACTCGCATTGGGCCACGAATAACCGGTTATCCTAGCTCCACCCATGCGGCCACAGGACTCGCATTTAACCGTGTACGGCCACCAGTCCTCCGGGAGATCTCTCCCCGACACGGACGAGAGTATGTCCCGTATCAGATCCCTGCTGTCCATCGCCCTGCGAACCACATCTGCGTATTTTCCATCCCTGTACATCTCATGTACGTAGAGAACCCTGTGCTCAATCCCGAGATCGTCCATGGCCGACAGAAACGGCTCAAGAAAATGCTCGGCGTAGTTTTCGTGCTCTCCGCAGGGACAGGGTATCTCGCTAAGCGGGCGTCCCACGTGTTCAGAATAAACCTCCCGGTCTAGGAAGGGATAAACCTTTCTCAGCGGGTCAAAAGTGTCGCTTATGTAAACCAGGCTGGCGTCTCCACCAGCGTCTCTGACAGCTCTCGCCACCATGTCCCCCGTGAGAATCTCTCGCATGTTCCCAACATGTATGTGCCCCGAAGGAGTTATGCCCGTGGCTATCAGGTGTTCCTCTCCACGTCTCAGAAGACGCTCTGCTGCGACATCAGCCCAGTGCATGCCAGGTTCCCCTGCTCGTTCAGAGTCAACAGGCTATGGGTGGCTATGGGTGGCCAGCCACGGCCCTCGCCCGTATGAGAGCCCTCAGCGGCACGCCCTCTATCTCGTTGTAGGGTGTCTTGTTGACGATGACCATCACCAGCCCCGGTCTCCCACCGGCCTCGCGCAAAGATTTTATGGCGGATGTCATGGTGCGTCCGGTACCTATCACGTCGTCTACGAGCAACGCCGTTTTTCCCTCAACAGAGGCATAGTTTGACATGAAGTTCCCGCTCTGGCCGTTGCCCTTTTTGATGGGCCTGTAAATCGTCAGCTCTTTTTCCATCATGGCCGAGATCATCGTCGCCAGGGGTATCCCGTTCATGGCAAGTCCTACGACGATTTCAACGTCTATATTCCGCTTTTTCATCTCCTCCTCAACCACGTCCACCATGAGAGCGGAGAGGAGTTCTATCCTGCCACCCATGACGCCTACTGACCGCCACCCTATTTTCACGTCGGCAGGTGGTTTCTCCTCTGTTTCCCTCTTTGTTAAAAGCCACTCAATCGTCTCGGGCGAAAGATGGAGTTCCTCTGCTATCTCCATGTCTGTGAGTCCCTTCGCTTTGAGCGCCTGCGCCTTTTTTGCCCACTCCTCAATTGTTGTCATGGTATCACCACGGCAGGTAAAAGGTGTAGATGTTTATTTTATTTGCGATAGCGATGGACTGTACGATGTGAAAAGAGGACAAAAAGAGAAAAAGAAATGGGAAGAAAAGAAATGGAAGGGGGTTCTGGTCTCGTCCGACCGGAGGTGGACAGACGGAGAGGCAGGGGCTCATATCCAGCCCCTTATTTTCATCGCCTCTACCACACGCTCAACAGCCACCATCATGGCAGCGGTTCTCATGTCCACCTTTTCCTTTTTGTGGCGGTCGTACACCGTGTGGAACGCCTCTGTCATCAGGCGGTCAAGTTTTTCATAGGCCTCCTCGGCCGTCCAGTAGAAGTTGTAGGCGTTCTGGACCTGTTCAAAGTAGGAGACCGTCACGCCGCCCGCGTTGCACAGGAAGTCCGGTATCACCAGGACGCCCTGTTTGTAGAGTATCTCGTCCGCCTCCGGTGTCGTGGGCCCGTTGGCGAGCTCGGCCACTATCTTGGCTTTTATCTTTTTGGCGTTGGCCTTGGTGATCTGGTTCTCCAGAGCGGATGGGCAGAGGATGTCAACGTCCAGTTCCAGAAGCTCTTCGTTCGTTATCTTCTTCTGAGCCTTGTAGGTGGCAACCGTGCCCTTCTTCATTTTGTGAGCCATGACCTTTTCATAGTCCAGGCCCTTGGGGTCGTAGATCCCGCCTTTGCTGTCAGACACCGCCACAACTTTGACACCGGCTTCCTGGAGGAGTTTGTGCATGAAACTGCCGGCGTTCCCGTATCCCTGGATGGCAGCGGTGCTCCCTTTGAGCTTGAGATTGAGCACCTTGGCGGCCTCTCTTACGGTGTAAAACGCTCCACGGGCAGTCGCATCTCCTCTGCCTGCGGCGCCGCCGACCTCCAGGGGTTTGCCGGTTATGACTCCGGGGAGGTGCTCTCCGCCGTGTGTCTTTTCGTACTCGTCCATCATCCAGGCCATTATCTGGGGGTTGGTGTAAACGTCCGGAGCCGGGACGTCCCTGTTGGGTCCGATGAAATTGGCAACCTGGTCAATGTATGCCCTGGCCAGACGCTCTTTCTCGGCGTCGCTGAGCTTTTTGGGGTCACAGATTATCCCGCCTTTGCCGCCTCCAAGGGGGAGGTTCATGACCGCCGTCTTCCATGTCATCCCCATGGAAAGAGCTTTCACTGTGTCAACGGTCTCTTCCGGGTGCCACCGGATGCCGCCCTTGCAGGGGCCCCTGGCGTCGTTGTGCTGGGACCGGAACCCTGTGAAGGTTTTTATGCTGCCGTCGTCCATTTTTATGGTCAGCCGGAATGTCAGCAGCCTTTTTGGCTCACAGAGGGCTTCGTAGATGCTCTCGTCGTAGCCCAGTTTTTCACAGGCCTTTTTCAGGTTTTCCTGCATCAGTTTGAAATAGTTCAGTTCCTCTTTCGCCATACTCTTTTCCTCCTTCCTTTTTTCTTCCTTCGCCCTCGTGGGGCGGTGGGAAAAAGGGATTTAGTATAAAAAAGTATCACCACGGCAAATGACGATATAAACCGGGTTGGAGAGCGCCGGGCGATTCCGGGTGATTAGAGCGCTCCTGGCAGAGAACCAGAACGAACAACCAAAAACAACTTTTTTATATCTGGCGTCAGATAGGCATGTAGAAAAAAGAGGCGATGGGCGACCATGGACCCCGTGGCTGTTGTGAAAGAAAAAAAGAAGGGCAAAGAAAAGCCCGATAAAAAAGACGATAAAAAGCAGAAAAAAGAGAACGTTTTAGCCGAGTTTATGAAAATACGGGGTATGACAAAGGAGAGGGCGGAGACACTCTATGGCGTTGGAATAACCAGCAAAGACCTGTTAAAAAAGGCCATAGTTGACGACCTGACCAAGCTTAAGGGGTTTGACGAAAAATCCGCCGTACAGATACTCTCTGAAGTAAAAGGAAAGAGCGAAGAGGAGGTCCTGGCGGAGAGCAAAAAACACCGCGCAGAACCGGAAGAAGAAAAAGAAGAAAAAACAGATTCTCCAAAAAAAGATGAAAAAGACAAAAGAGACAAAAAAGGAGATAAAAAAAGAGGAAAAAAAACAGAAGAAAAGAGCGAGGAGGGAGGTGGTGGGGTCAGCGCACTTGAAAAATGGTTAATGGGAGACGAGGAAGAGAGCATCGCTGACTGGTTGAAAGGCGACGAGGCTGTGGAGAAAGAGAAAAAAAGAAAACTCCCCGGGCCGTCCGCAAAAACATCCGAGAAAACCAAGGACGCTGGCAAAGAAGAGATAAAAACCTACACAAACAACGGGTCTGAGGACGAAGGAGTTGAGAGCCTCCGCAGATGGCTTATGGGAGACGAAGACACGAGCCTTGAAGAATGGCTCATGGAAGAACCAGAGGAGGAGAAAGTGGAAGAGCAAGAAGGCGGCGTTCCCCTGTTGATCCAGAGCGCAGACCTGGAGTCGCTCAAAAAGGAGATTGAAAAACTCATAGGCGATATAAAAGAGGGGAAGGTCAAAGTCGCTGACATAGTGGCAGAAAATGCCACCCTAAAAGCCACTCTCGCCGAGGAGATACGCAAACGGGAGCAGATGGAAAGAGACCTTGAAAACGTCAAAAAGAGCAGCGTGGCCGTTATCAAATACATAAAAGCCCAGCAGGCCAAGATGGCTGGAAAAGACGCCATGAAACTTCAGAAAATGCTTGAGCAACAGATGAAGCTCAAAGAGAATCTTGAGATGAAACTCCACGAAACAGAAAAAGAGCTCAAACGGCTGAGAGAGGAGCTGGAGAAAAAAATAGAGGAACTACCGCCGGACGTTCAGGAGCTGAAGAAAAAAGAGATGGAACTCCTGGAAAAAGAGAGAGAACTGTCAATAAAAGAAAAAACTCTCCTGCAAAAAGAGGAAGCGCTGGCGAGTGGAGAAGAGCTGCTTTTGAAAGAGGCGGGTGAAAGCTTCAACGGCTCCGGTGCGGCCGGAGGCATATCGCCCGATGTGCTTGCGGAAAAAGAAGAAGAGTGGCTGCGGGAAAGAGAGCGGCTTCTTGCAGAAAAAGCAGAGGTGGAGAAAAAGCTCCAGGAAGTGCTCGTGGAGAAAAAACATCTTGAGGAAAAACTTAAGCACATGGGAATGGACGAGAGTGCAATAAGCAAAGAACTGGCACTCAAAGAAAAAGAGCTGGCCAACAAAGAGAAAGAGCTGGCACTCAAAGAGGCCGAGTTTGAGGAACTCAAAAGGTCCCTGGCACTCAAAGAAGAAGAGATAAGGAAACTGAGAGAGACAATAGCGTTCAAGGAGGAAGAGCTGCTCCGCAGAGAAGAAGACATCATGCACAGAGAAAAACTCCTGGAGGCCGAGAGACGCAAAATTGAGGAGGCAAAACGTGGACTCGGCAGCCTTGAACTCCAGGAGGCGCAGAAACGGCTTGAAGAGCTCAAAGCGAAAATAGCTGAAAAAGAGAGAGAGATAAAGGCAAAAGAGAAATACCTGCGCGCCAAAGAAGAAGAACTGCGCCTGAGGGAACAGGGTATTATAGAAGAGGAAATAGAGGCCAGAGAAGAGGATCGGTTGATGGAGTGGAAGATAGAAAAGGTGAAAACAGGCGTGCCCAGGCTGGACGACCTGCTCATGGGCGGGATACCCTTTGGCTCCAACGTGGCCCTCTATGGACCTCCCTTTGTGGGAAAAGAAACCCTAATGAACCTTTTCATAGCGGAAGGGCTGAAAAAGGGAGTGCCGGCGATATGGGTTATAACCGACAAAACCCCATCCGAGATAAGAGAAGAGATGAGCTTTGTGCTCTCTGGATACGAAGAGTATGAAAAGATGGACCTCGTACGCTACGTTGATACCTACTCAATAGGCGTGGGAGAGGAGCCTAACGACCCGTACACCGCCTACATAGAGGACATATCCGACTACAAAAAGATACTTGAGGCTGTTGACAAGTTCGCTGCCGAGTTCAAAAAGAAGCACAAATACTACCGCCTGGTCTTCAGATCAGTCTCCACCGTCGTAGCATATCTGGGGGCGACCACCACTTTCAAGTTCCTCCAGCCCTTCACCGGGCGCAGAAAGAGAGACAAAGCCGTGGCACTCTACGCCATAGAAAAGGGGATGCACAGTGAGACAGAGATACAGTCAATAAGCCACGTCATGGACGGGACCATAGATTTCAAAGTGGAACAGATGAAAACCTATCTGGCCGTCCAGGGTATATGCGAAGTCCAGTCCCGTGCATACATCCAGTACACCCACAGCAAACAGAGCATCAACATCGGCTCGTTCACACTGGACCATATCAGGTAAACACGCCAGAAGTTCTATTGCTCTCCCAGAACCCCGTCCAGAAAAGAGAAAAACAGCGCTACCTCTTTTTCTTCCACCAGACCCTTTTCTGCGATAGACGAGACCTCTTTTTTTATCTCCCCCGCCAGGCGCCTTGCGTCATCAGCCCGTCCATAAGAAAACAGCGCCCTGGCCCGTGTTGCTCTCACAGCAAGCGAAACCACAGGATCCCCTCCCACTGTCAGCGGCATAAAAGTGTCTCCCGGCGGTTTTTCCGGTTTCTTCAAAACCCACACCGGCTCTGCCCTGCACAAAAGGACACGTGTCTCACCGATAGAATCCCGGTGGTTTACCACCCTTTTTTCAACCGGCGCCACCCCCAGGGCGAAATCGGATTCTGCTATGAAATACACCTCGCCGCCCACGCACGGCGCCCTGTCATATGTCTCCAGGGGGAACTCTTCCACGTCGTCTCCCCATCCAACCAGCCCGGCCCGTATGATAAAAAACCTCTTTGCGGGGGAGAAAAAACAGAGCGAAAAAACGCCCCCCGGTGAAATGTCATTGGAAATATCATCCACGGCTGCAAAGGTGTTGCTGCCCTCAAACAGGCGGAGACGAAAAAAACTCCCATCCCACGAGACGCCCACAGCCCCCGCGTTCAGCCCGCCCTTTTTTCTCTTCGTCACGGCGACACACTCGTAGTCCCCGGGCGGAAAAGGTATCCACGTCTCAAACTCTCTCAACCTGCCAGCCAGGTCTACCACGCCCCACACACAACTGCTATGAAAAGCGAGGAAGCGACTAGGTCTGAGGTGGTCCCCGGGTTAAGGTCTCTTTCAGCGCAGAAAAACCACAGCTCACGTGAATGATCACGGAGAGTGTCAAGCCTCCTGGTGTCCATTTCCATGTCCTCTCTGTACCAAGTCTCCCATATCCTCCTGGCCTTTTCATGCAGAGCCCGGGCGTTTTCAACCCCGCTTTTGCCGGCCACAAAGGTGTCCACGTTCAACGACAGCAGACGCACATATAGAGGAAAGACAAGGTCTCTCAGGCGCATCCCCGCCCTGTTCCACCTGACAAGCCATTTTGCACCGTCAAAAGAGACTCTGTAACCGGAAACCACTTCTCTGGCCAGGAGGTCCAGCTCCGCCCCCCTCTTCATCCACTCAAGGTATGACATGTCCCCCTCCCTTATCTCTGCAACCAGCTTTTCAACAGAGGCGCTGGCGAAATATGGGTCCCGCAGACCCCCGGGGTTCATCTCTTTTATGGCTCTACAGAACCTCTCCGCCTCCCCGGAATCCATGTCTTCCAGAACAGCCATAAGCGAGCCATGGAGGCGTTCCATGCAAACCGGGATGTCGGCATCGTCCATCTCAGCCCCATTCCCCATATGTGAAACGGCCCTGGCCAGCGGCATCAAGAGAATGGACGCCCCAAGATGCGGGTTGCCCACTGTCCAGTGCTTTATCTCCCGGACGTAGCGCAACACCCCTGTTCCCGGGCTGATCTCCCCGGATGCGACCTGTTCCCCCAGCCTCCCCAGGAGAAGAGAAGACAGAAGATAGTCCTGGTAGTCCGTGTCTCTGTGCTTCTGGTCCGGTCCCACGTTCCCTGGCTTGTCAACACTGCACTCCAGCAACAGTGCCATGGACACGATTTCTCCGGGTCGGAGAGACAACCCTCACATCACCTCTGGCCCCGGTACCGGTTTCCCGGGTTTTTTCTGTATGTTCACCTTCGGCAGGGGGATAGGCGGGGGCAGGCGGACCTCTCTGGCCATGATTATCGCCTCTGTTATACAGTTTCCCATTATGGCGGAGTGTATCTCCTGCGCTGCTTCGTCTGGCATCCGACGTTTTTCCTCCCACTCCTTCACGAGAGCAGCGGCATCCCCCCTGTATATGAGGCTGCCCTCTATGTTTATTATTCCCACTGCGCCGTAGCTGGCCGTGAACCTGAAATCCACTTTCGCCTCTTCCGGCGATTTAAGCGAAATCGTGGTGACCGTGCTGTTGTGGTCTATGCGTATGTTTTTCTGGCTCCCAACCGGGACGAGACGCCTTGCCTCTATCACTCTTATCTCAAACCCTGCGATCATCTTCACATCCTCCTCTTCACTCACATTCCGTCACACGCCGCTGTTCTGATGATATACCACAATAGCATACCATGTATTTCCCATTTGTGTCCCAGCCCCTGTCTACCTTGGCTGTTTGACGAGCGTGAGGTTTATTCTTTTCTCCGCTCCTTCTTCCCCGCCTCCGCCCTTTTTTCTTATTGACAGTTCCGGGAGCTTTTTCCACACAAGGGGGGCCGCCGAGCGGTGCACCTGAAAAACCGTGTGGTTGTCTGACACCTCTATGTCCCCCACAAGGGACTCTTCAACACCTGCACGCCGGAGGAGAGAAAGCAACTCAATGTGACCAAAACCGTCCAGACGTCCCACGTCTATCTGAAAAGACACCATCCCGAACGGATCAGAGTATTCCTCAAAGTCCATCCTCCGCCTTATTCTGTCCCTCCCGCCTTTTTTCTCGGGGACGGAGGCGTGTCTTATCTTTTTCCCTATGAAGAACTCTATTTTGCTCAGGAGCTGTTTTTCCCTGGGAGACACGAAGGTTATTGCAACCCCCGTGCTACCTGCTCTGCCAGTCCTGCCTATCCTGTGGACATATGTTATCGGGTCTTCTGGCAGGTCATAGTTTATGACGTGGGTCACATCGGGTATATCCAGTCCCCTGGCTGCCACGTCTGTGGCCACGAGAAATCTTATCTTTCCCTCCCTGAACTCGGAGAGCACCTTTTCCCTCTTTTTCTGCGGCATGTCCCCCCTTATCTCCCCAACGCTGTACCCGTATTTTTTTAGAACAGACGCAACTCTCTGGACCATGGCCCTTGTGGAGCAGAATATAATTGCCTTCTGTGGTTTTTCCACGTCTATGACCCTGCCCAGCGCCCAGAGCTTGTTTATTCTCCCCACCCTGTAGTACACCTGTTCTATGCCCTCAACTGTCAGCTCGTCTCTGCTGACGTATATTTTGATGGGGTTGTTCATATACTCCGTGGCCAGGTTGGCCACTTTTTCGGGTATCGTGGCGGAGAACAGAGCGTTCTGCCTTTTCTCAGGCAACCTGGATATCACCCATTCTATGTCCTCTATGAACCCCATGTCAAGCATCCGGTCCGCCTCGTCAAGGACAAAAAACCCAACCGAGGACAGGTCAAGTGTTCCCCGGCGTATGTGGTCCATGACTCTGCCGGGGGTTCCAACGACCACGTTTGCTCCCTGGCTCAGGTCTCTTATCTGCTTTTCTATGTTCTGTCCCCCATACAGAACTGCACACCGGAGCGGTGTCCTGTGTCCTATTTTTTTCATTTCGCCGGCAACCTGGAGAGACAGTTCCCGTGTGGGTGTCAGAACCAGGGCGTACACTCCTTTTTCGCCGCCCAAAGAAAGAAGATGCTCAACGATCGGGATTCCAAACGCTGCCGTTTTTCCCGTGCCAGTCTTGGCCTGGACCACAACGTCCCTGCCGGACATCAGTATCGGTATAGTCCGGTACTGGACCGGTGTCGGCTCTTCAAAGCCCATTTTTTTGAGGTTCGCCAGCACAACATCGGACAGGCCCAGTTCCTCAAAAGAGGGGGTGGCCTTTTCGTCTCTTTTTGCGCCTCTGTCTTTTTCTTCTTTCTTTTTTGCCGTGTTTTTCTTTGCTGTGTTTTTCTGTCTCAAATTCCTAACCTCCCAAAACCGGGATCTCGTGGACGGGATAACACCCGGCAACCCACAAAAACTCATGGTATATAAACAGTGGGCCATAACGAGAACGGGGTGAGGATGTGACCCTGAAAAGCTCAAAACCTTTATACCAAATGAACAATGAAAGGCGTCTGGCTGGTGGGCCAGTTACCGGCTTAAGCTGCCATATGAACGCCAAACAAAGGAGGAGAGAAGATGGCGCACACTGCTTCTAATGTCAACAACAGTAGAGAAGACAAAACGAAGCTCATCCACGACACCGTCCACGGGGGAATTGAAATAGGCGGTTTCATACTGGAGTTGATGTCAACCCCGGAGCTCATGCGGCTCGCCAACATAAAACAGTTGGGGACGACATACCTGGTTTTTCCCGGGGCACATCACAGCCGCCTTGAGCACAGCCTCGGAGCTTATTACCTGGCTAACAAGCTGGCAAAAAAACTCGGCCTGGACGAGCACGAAAACGCTCTGGTGTCCTCGGCCGCCCTGCTTCACGACGTGGGCCATGGACCGTTTTCACACGTGCTGGAGACGACCATAAACGAAAAAACGGGCATGGACCACATGGACCTGACAAAGGAAATAATATCTGGCTCGGTGGACATGGGATATTACGGCAAAGGCAAAAATGTGGTAGAGTGGGGGAAGATACCGGGAATACTTGAAAGAGCGGGACTGGACCCAAAAGAGGTGGCGGACCTGGTTAAAGAACACTCGTCCCCGGAGACGTCTCTACACGAGTGGCTCTTTGGACCCGTGGGGCCCCCAAAAGAGGGAGCGAAGAGATATCTCTATCAGATGATAAACGGGGTGGTTGATGTTGACCAGCTGGACTACCTCGTCAGGGACGCACATTACACAGGGGTGGCGCACGGCATAATAGACCTTGAGAGGATTCTTCACACCCTTGAAATTTTCAACGGAGAACTGGTAGTGCACCGGAAAGGGATAACCGCTGTTGAGGGGATGCTCGTGGCGCGGAGCCTCATGTACACGACCGTATACTTCCACAAAACGAGCAGAATTTCACAGCAGATGCTGGGGAGAGCATTTGAGCGCGTGCCCGCTGGCGCTGATGGTGTGGATCTGGTGCCTTTCATGATTGATGGGGAATTCCTTGAGTGGCTCGCAAAACAGGGAGATTTCCAGCGGGAAATCGTTGAGAGGATAAAATACCGCAGCCTGTACAAATCCGCCTATGCCAGAAACCCCGGAGAGATGACGGAAACGGAAAAAGAATTTTTCTCCACAGCGACCACACCCTCAAAGAGACGCATCCTGGAAGCGGAGATAGCCGAAATGGCGGGTGTGCGGGAGGATTCCATAATAGTTGACGTCCCCCTCCCGGAGCTGCTGTTCTCAGAGCCCAGGATAGCAAAAACGGATGTGAAGGTCACCGACGGAAGGGGCCTCCATGCCCTATCGGAGTACAGCACCATATCAGATGCGATACAGAAACGAACCGTCCCCATGTGGGGCGCCGTGGTGGCCACACGCCCCGAAGACCGGGAAAAAGTCAGGAACGCTCTGATGAGATATTTTAATCCGTAGCCGAACAACCCGTTTACATTTGTTGACTATATGAAATGTGAGCGGAGCAGCGCACGCATTATTCTATTGTCTTAACGCCTATGGTGATGATACCATGCAGCTGCAATTATACGTCTACGTATTTCTTCTGCCCTTCTTCTTGCCATCGTGTGCTCTGCTATGTGTTCTGCTTCTCTTTGCTGTATTTTTCTACGCCGTCTTTGGATATCAAGAGAGTGGTCAGTAACCGGATCAAATCTCATTCTTCTACACCTTACTATATTACTTCTCACAATAACCAAATGGTTTTCTTAAACCCCCAACGTCAATACCTTTAGTAGTCTTTGTAATTATATCTATATCAAGTGGTCCAAACTTCCTGAGGCAGTGTGTACATACATAAATATTCTCTCCGGACGAATTAAAGAAGGGCAGTAATGTTCCCTTTCCACATTTTGGACATGGGGGATACATACTTTCGGCCATTTTTCATTCCTCCGTTTACATTTCCTCCATTTATTTTCTAATTTATAGAGGATATTGATTTTTTGTCTTTATATACTTTATCCGTCGCCTGAGATGTCGCCTGTTAGAATATACCAAATGCGAATCACGATAATGGCGAAGAGTTTCGCTTAAGAATACATATTTCTCCTCAACGTAGCCAATTCTCAGTTCTAATGTCATGTATTCTATTAAAATGAGAGTCGTCCGTGACGAGGACTAGATTATGTTCTATTGCGCTTGAGGCGATAAGAATATCAGCATCGTTTATAAGTTTCCCTCTTTGCTTTAAATCAGCATATATTTCAGCTGCTCTATTAAACATGGATTTGGTGTCTAACATCAAGACGCCGAATGATTTACAGAATTGTTCAAATTTAGATAACTTTTTGATCGCATTAGCGGCCAATAAACCTCTTTTTATCTCATAATAGCAAATCCCGCTGATAAAAACGTCTTCTCCTCTCAGAACAATACTCTGTAATCTATCTCTTACTCTTTCATCGCCTCTTAAAAGAGCGGTTATAATATTTGTATCAAGCAGATACGTCATTTAAAGAGCGGCCTCCTTTTAATAGCTTTTTCAAAAGTCTCTAGTTGATCTGCAGTTAAGTCATTTAGTAGTCCAAAAACACTTTCTATAGCGTGAATTTTCTCTACTTTTTTCTCAAAGTCCTGCAATTCTGTAATTTGTATCGGTAATGTGCTTGACATATAAATCTTTCCGTTGAAAAGTTCTATAAACAACTGGATAGGTAGGTCTATGTTAACAGCCGTTGGATATATTGGAATACTTTCTATGCTTCTCTTTCTCTCTAATTGACCTCTATAATATTCTCCCCCATAATATTCTCTCTGAAGATGAGCACTCTCTACTAAATATACCATCATTTCACCTCCTCTAGCAGATCTCTACACTTATCAGTAATGCATGCTTCAAATGTATTTTTAATCGTTGAATGTGCTGTTTCAATCCATTCGTTAAGTGAATCCATAGATATTGCCTCGGGCTCAACCATAACGTAGCCAAGGTCTAAAATTATTGAGGTAATATTAGGTTTTTCCGGTTTAGCGGTGGCTAGTGTGATAAGCAATCGGTCTCTATCATTAAAGTAAGATATTTCTACTCTTGAAATAAATCCTCTATATTCTTGAGGCAATTCGGGAGGCGTAGCTGGGTAAAAAGTAAAATAATCTTTGAGTCTAACAAATTTACCCTTAATATCTATTCTGTTAATATATCTAAGTGCGATCCGTCTAAATCCTTGTGGTTTAGCCACACTCATATATATTTTTAAATTATCTAATATCATAGGTTTAAATTTAGCCCATGAAGAATAAGGTTTTAGGTGGTTAATTACAAACAAATCAGGTGCAACCTGAATCAACGCTTTTTTGTCCTTTCTGTAAAATTGAGATAGGGGTGGGGTTTGTTCAACTTTATGTTCAAAACCTTTTTCCGTTGGCCGAAATTGCATTTCTATTCCAATCTGTTGTTTCTTTATTGGAAATTTGTTTTTCACTTTTTCATAAATTAAGCCGGGTATAGTAAAATCCCACTCATTTTCTGAAGTAAACTGGAATTCGCAAAGCGCTTCAATTATCGGACATTTCTTATATTTCTTTGTCATTTTGAAATCTCTCCTTGGTTAATCCAATTGCGGACAAGTAGGTAATCTATATATCGTATTAATAAACTTATTCCCCATTCCGCCGGGTTATATCAGCAAACGATCACTCCAAAAACTCGTCCAGTCGTTTTATCCCCGCCGTTTTTTCCACCCACAGGTCCGGGAAGTTCTCAAGGTAATAGTCGGGCATGAGACAGTGGAACAGAGATGAACGAGTTGGCGTGTTTATCTGAGAAACGTAGTACGTCTCCCACACAGCGGTCTCATCTCCCGTGTTTTCCACCTCCCACCCACCCATTTCGCCCC
>Ga0190313_1000382_pt1 | contig 26698 bp, 41 predicted proteins | sample 4870071011_MG_FD_169989 | JGI IMG/M metagenome (GOLD analysis project Ga0190313, IMG submission 169989) | Hydrothermal vent sediment bacterial communities from Southern Trench, Guaymas Basin, Mexico - 4870-07-10-11_MG | ecosystem: Environmental > Aquatic > Marine > Hydrothermal vents > Sediment ... | reverse complement strand
TAGAAAAAATACTCTAGTATACTCTATTCAGATCTTGGATGAACCATTGGATGGCCATTTGATGGTTGATGGCTCTTCATCAATGAACTTGCACACAGCTGTTGGAATGTGGTGATGGTGTTACCGCAATGAATATGCACAGGTTTTGCGTGTCACTCCCCATGAAGCCACCATAAACGGTTTTTCGGGGTGGCTGAAACGTTCATAGCGATGGATCATTGTGATGACTGCTAATGAGGGCGGAAAATCTGTGCATATACATGCCAGTGAAAAACCGCTCATCCCGATGAGTTTAAATACCCCCCAAAATCCCTACATCGAATGGCCTTAAAGCCCACAGCCATAGGGATTCTTAATGAAGGGGCTTAACATAGGGATTCTCGGCCTCAGAAAACCCCTATACCGCTCCTCCAAACTGGCATAAGCGTTAAGCGGAACATTAAGTGAGCGTCACCATAGGGATTTTTATATGAGCATTAATTATACAGCCCAGAAACACACAACACAAAAACACAATATTAAACCACATGATTAATCTATTCGATGGTGTTACCCCACAATGAAAACGCTTTCTCAAACAAACCGAAAAACCAAAACCATAAACCACACCATCACAGGGTAACACCATCAGAAAAAGGTAACACAAAACAAAAAACAAACATGAAAACAGACAAGAAAACAGCTGAAGAAACGAGGGGAGTTCGATCGTTCAAGTAACGATCATGAATTAGCGTAAAAATTTTTACGGCTGTCTCATAGGGATTTCGGGTCTTAAGGATTTTCTTCTTCCTTTTAATTTTAGTTTAATACCCTTATTTTAAATAAGAAGAGTTAACTCAAATGAATCATAGGGATTGCCTATTTAATTGTTATTCCCAGCCCTTATACTTTTGAACGTAGGCTTTGGCGACATCCTCATTGATCTTAACTTTAAATTGCCTCTCCTTCCACTCCATGTAGTCTTTAACAGCCTTCTTGACCTCGTTTTCATCTTTTGCTTTGACTTGCTTTAAGTCATATTCGTGCAACCTATCATCAAGCTTCTTAGCCTTCTTTTGAACTTCATCAGACTTAAGCTTAACAGCCTTTTTCTCCTTTAGGGCCTCAATAACTTTATCATTAGCGTCATAAACTCTAACCAATGCAACTGAATCAACAAGTTTACCTTGCTTTGTTGGTAACAGCACGTTCCACGTGCAAGCCAACACATTCTTAACTTCATAGCTCTGATAGATCCCTAAGAACTCAGCTATCATCTTAATTAGCTTGGTGTCCTCAACTCCATATCGCTTTGCCAACAGCTGTAGCCTCCTCCATTCCTGTGGCAATAAGACCCTATTGACCTCAACTTCAACTATCTTCTCGGGCATGTCAGGCATGAAGGGATTCTCTTCAGTTCCATCACCCTTAATTGGAACTTCGAAGAAGGCTTGTGGCTTTCTTTGGGTTGATGAAGGCTGTTTGAATATCAAGTATAGTCCTTGGAGCCCTCTTAAACCCAATCCCCAATGCCTTACTCCCCACCTCCCCTCAGCTATATCCGTGTCAGTTGCTGATAGTGTTGGTGTTGCTGGAACATCAGAGTATGAGTCAGGTGCTCTATAGCTCTCAAGCGTCGAGCCAACAACTTCAAATAACACCCAATACCAGTAGCCTGATGGCAGGTCAACAGCCTCTTGGGCTAAAACAGTTATCGACCCTCCAACTCTTTTAATTATCCTGTGGTCTGAAGATGAATAGCCGTAGTATAAATAAACGGCATAGAAGTTGTTGTGGTCAACATGCCTAGCATACATACATGCATACTCAGTATAAGTGTTAAGCCTGCTTTTAACCGCAAGGTCAGCCCACTTAGCACTAGTTAAACGAGCTATATTATCGGCTCCTTGTGCTAAGTCCTCAATACAATAACCTATCGCTCCAAGCCAAAATATAGTGTTATCATACAGGCTTTGAACTTCAGTTATCTCCCCTCTAGCCCCTAACTCGTGAAATGTTATTTTGCCATCCTCTATTGTAAACCCATACTTTCCGATCTTAAATGTTGTCTTACCCATATCAACCACCTTACAAGTCTAAACAGCCAAGCAAGATCGAGTTTGCCCCAAGGATCTCATAGTTCTTAACTGTATTGCCTTTGGCTCTACACCCAATTATAATGTTTTCATCAACTCCGCTCACTTCTTGAATGCCATATTCTTGTGTTGGCGTGTCTTGTTCATCAGATACGTCAACACCAATTATCCTATTTGAATTGCCAGCTAAAACTATTCCAGCCCCTCCTCCACCAGCTTGATTATTTGATTGACTAAGACCACCGACAATAGTATTGCCTTCACTAGCAACAACTATTCCATCAACATTGTTTGCAATGACCAGCGGATTTATCAGCTTGTTGACCCCTCCAGCAAGCTCAATGCCATAATCGTTATTTTCAGATCTTATGTTGATTAAGATGTTCATTGAGCCAGAGCACCTTAGCCCTGTCGCATTGCCATAAAAGTAAACATACTCTAGGACGTTATTTGCTCCTCCAAGATCAATTCCATACTGAAGGAAGTTCTGAATCAATAAGTTGAAAAACTTACATGAAGATATTGATCCCGTAAAGCCAATACCGTAAGATCCTTGACCGTCGACTATGAAGTTCGCAAACATGCATCCCTGAAGCCCACATATATCTATTCTTCCGAATGGCGTCGTTACGCTCCAGCACTCAACATCAAAGACTGGTGATACTTGAGCTAGAAGCTTTGGATAAACAACTCCAACCTCGTTTTCCGCCTTCATCAACCCTATGATGTGTATCCCCTGCCTCAACCTTATTGTTGAACTAATAGTGTATTCCTGTGGCCTCAAAAAGACTATGCCACTACCAAAGTTGCTTCTAAGCCAGTTTATTGCTGATTGAATATCGTCAAAATCATCGGGGACTATGACTGAAGGCTTGTTAATTATTTTTGGATCAACAAATTCAAGGCCATCCTCCGTGCTCTTAACTCTAACGAGATATTTGCCGTAGCCAGAATAGCTTGAAGGAGTGTCAAGTAAACCTAAAAACGTGTCAATAGCTGTCGCAAACTCCAATCCGTCCTCGGTATCCTTAACTCTCAAATATTTTCCAGCTTGCCCAGCGTAGCTTGATGGTGTGTCAAGCAGATCCGTGAAGTAGATGTTTGTGACTTTAACCCATTGGCTTCCATCCCAGACGTATAACGCCTTTTCATCTAAAACTATTCTTGCATCTCCAACTTCATTGCCCTGTAACGGCAAACCTTCTTTAGTTTGAACTGGTTCACGCCAAAATCTTATCTGGATTTTAACTGGGGATGTTATTATTACGGGAACCACGCTCATGACTTAACGTCCTCCTCCTTGGTTTCGACTAGATTGCCTTGCTCATCATAAATGTAGATTATCTTCCTCTGATTTCCAGTCCTCAAGTTTGTTATTAAGACCTCTGTTATCCTTCCAGTTTCAGGGTCGTAAGTGTATTTGAAGTCCATTGGGTCTTGTTGGATCTCGGGTGCTCTAAGCGTTCCAGCATCCTCTAAAGCTCTCTTCATTGCTTGATAGATAACGTCTTGGCTCAATCCCAGCCTCCCCAGCAATATATCCCAGCTACTAATATTAATCCCTAATGCCTTGGCTCCATCACGAAGCAAGTTCTCATCGAAGCCCCTAGCCCTCCAATACAAGAACGTAGCGTCAGCCATGACTTGAAGGGCATCACCACGATACCTATGAACAAAATACCACAGCCTCTCAAGGTAGCTGACAACTTCATGCTGAAGAGGGCTGTAATGAGGATACCTAGCCGTCAAATACTTGGCAACATCAAGCAAGAACTGGTAAACGGCTTGGTATTGCATTTCCATCTCTCTAGCCATGTCTTTAACAAGCTCCGTAACAACAGCTGTAGTCTCACCCTTAACCTTAACATCCCACTTCTTAAGCCTCTGAATAGCACTCCTACCACCATGACCCCTCTTAACCACCACAAAACACCTAATAAATAAAGAAGAAGCAGGTTAATAAGCAAATGAAAACAGCTGTTGTCATCGGCAGGGGCTGATGATCCACCTTCAATCGTTCAAGTAACTATTCAGACAACAGCAGAGCACAGCTATATATGTAAATAACGCAAATTAACAAAGATCATAGGGATTAACATGAGGATTAGAAAAATAGATGATTTCAGCTTAAAAGGGTAAAACAGAACATCACACAGTAACATCATCACAAAAAGGTAACACAAACAAAAAAACAAACATGAAAACAGCTGTAAGAAAAAAGAAAAAGCGAAGGATCAGTCAAAATTCACTTAACCGCAAAAATTTTTACGGCTAAACCCCTCATAGGGATTGCCGTAAAACGAGGTGTTTATGTCTGCTTTATTAGCCCTTCTTTCTCTAGTTCATCAATAGCCTTCTCTATATCCTTAATCTCTGCGTTTATGCCAAAAGCCCTACAGGCCACAAACGCTTCATATTTAAGATGTAGCCTATCAATCGGCTTTTCACTAAGACCAACAAGGAGGATTACGATGTCTTTAAGGCTTAGCTTCATTCAACGCTCACCACCCTTTTATGCAATCTAAGATAAAACAAACAAACAAGAAAAAAATGGAGGATCACTTAAGACTTCTCGATCGGCTTTACCTCCTCTTCTCTCACCACTCTCCTCCACATCTTTATGTCTCCATCATCGTAGATGTGAAGGTAGTATTCGTCATCCCCGCTCGCCAAGCGGATTGAGGCGAAGTTAGCCTTCCTCTTGGCCTCAACCGCAACTTTAACGCCATCCATCTCTACTTCATACTTCGCATATCGCTTAAAAAACTCGTCCATCCAGACCACCACACAAAAAACCTCACTCAACTGTAAAAATCCTTACGGCTTCGGCTTTAACTTCACGGTCGGTTATGGCCAGCTCTTTCCTGCACATCTCGCAATTCATTAAGTGCTCAATGGCTCTGAGCCACAAGTCCTCCTCGAAGAACTCAAATCCACTTTTTCGCAGTCTCCATGCATTTTTTAAGCTGAAATCATCCTTGATAATAGCAACGTCATCATCATCTAGGCCCAACGCCCTCTTAAGGCATTCTGTAACCTTAATTGCTCTGATCCGAGCATCCATCTCTCTAATTCACCCCCAATCGGCAAGGTTTTTGGTTTTTTGCGTTAGGGCTTTCAGGAGGAGGTGGTCTCGGTCACGGACGTAACGTAAATGCAATGCGAAGCCCCTATAGCTGTCAAACGTCCTGCCACATGCGGGGCACTCCTTAATGTTTTTATGTGACTGCTTGAAGTGGATCTTAAGTGAAAAAAAGTTTGGGTATTCCTTGTGGCATAGGGGACACCTCCACTTAGCTCCTCCTTGATTGCTCATCCCTCCCAGCCCTCAAGTTCAACAGCAAATCGCTAAACAGCTCTTTTAGTGCACACGCCTCGCTATAACAAAACAGCAATGTGGAGTATATCGTCATAAGCGACTCTTCAACCTCAGCAAGCCTAATGCGATTAATGCACTTTTCAAGATACTCATCAATGTTTCTAGCCCTCGCCCTGACCTCCACGTGAACTCTCTCCAACAGCAACAGCCACCTTCTAAGCTTAACTCGTAGCTCCTCCTCGCTCACGGTTATGCCTCCTCCTCCTATAGGTTTGTTATTGTTATGAATAGCTTGTCGTTCTTCAATAACACGACGATGTTTATGTTATTTAGCTTCACTAGATACTCGCTTCTATCGGGCTTCTCTTGATATTCATCGCCCTCATCTACCATTGCCTTAACGCCCTTGAAGAAGTCAATTAGCTTGGCTAGCTCCTGTCGTGACTGAGCCTCGACTTCAATGTGTTGTTCAGGAAACATATTGGCGTTCCAAACACGTATCTTAGCCATTGGTTATGCCCACCTCCTAAGCGAAACCTTCTTTTCGACGTGAACCTTTTTTGGTGTATTATCGTAAAACACCAAGCCGTTGTTGTGAGCTTCAATATGTCTTCGTGCGTCGGCAACACCGACAACAATGAACTCCTTACCAAATCGGTTATAGCAGATCTTGCACCTAAACACTCTGCCCAAGCCTTCCCTGTGCACTACATCGAAAAATTTGTTTATGAGGTCGTGACCCTCCATGATTACTCCTCCTTTTTTGGCTTCAGCTCACTCCTTATCCTCTCCATTATGGCATTGCATTGAGCAAAGCATTTGGATGCGAAGTCGAAGCACAGTTTTACGCACTCTTCAGCTATTATGGCTATTATCTTCTTATAGCACTCGGAGCACAGACATATCTCCGCATCCCTTTCTTTACATCCCATGCATTTCTCAGCCATGTCATTTCACCACCTAAATGTAAGTTGAATCCCTTTTTTCTTTGTTTTGAGCGTTACAGTTCTGTGTTGTCGGCATGTATATTGGAACTGGAACGCCAACAATTAATCCCTGAGCGTGGCTCTGTAGATACGAGCCAATGGAGATATCGAATTTAACTGTATCCAGTATCCCCGCTATCACGAAGAGGTCATTCTCGTTGTTTAGAAGCAAAGCCTTAATCGTGACAGCCAAAACGCTCCTCCTAACTTCAACATCATCAATCTCCTTAAGAAACCTAGTTATATCTCTCGACAATTCAGCAATCCTAAGTATTTGCTCTTTGTATTTTACCTCTTTAACTTGTTCTTCAGCCATCTTTATTCACCCTTGAACCTTCTGTATCTTCACTTTAACGTAATCTCCAGCCTTAAGCTGAAGCTTCTTAATTACGTCATGTGGTAGTGAAATCCCTAAGACCTTCCCTATCACCCTAACCCTCCTAACAAACATCTCCTCCACAGCCATCACCACCAAGCGAAAAAATGAGCTAAAAGTATATAAGCTTAACTTCAACTCAACAGCTGTAAGACAACAAGCAAACAGCTGTTGGAATGAGGAAAAAGAAACAAAAAAATAAATGGGGCATTGATGGTTACGTCATCTTTTCAAGCAGGTAATCCTCTATCTTCTCATATAGGAGCAGTATGGTGATGAGACCTATGATGAAACCTATGACAAAGCCAATCATCATTGGCACCTCAACATTGAGAGCGTGCAATAAAACACCTATTGAAAGCACTATGCCTACTGCAATGGCGAAGCAACTTAAAATTGACAGTATTTCACATAAAAGTTCACTTTTAACCTTCATTTTCCCACCCATAAAAGAATAAAAGAATAGAGGAAGGCTAAAGGGGTTCAAGCTCCATCTTAATCGCTTTAATTCTATGGAACCTTATGAACCTCATGTGTCTTCCTTTATCACTACCTGCTAGTGGCAACCAGACATCAGTATCAGGCTGGAATTCCTTGCACTCATTAATGTTACACTCGTGGAGCCCTTGCATTTCAGCCCAAAGCCACGTTATATCTCTGCCTATTTCAATTAATCGAGCAATCATCGACAATGGTAACACTACGACAGCAACTTTAGCTCCAACAGCCTTAACTTCATTGTAAACCTCAGTAGCATCCCTAAAAGTCTTAGAAATGTGCTCAATCTTTGCCACTTTAAATCTACTGTGAAGATCAGCTAATTGAGCTCTTAGTGGTGGATGCCTCGAAACCCACGCCACTACTACCTCCTCATTCATTTTCAATCACCTCACGGCTTACTGTTAGCTTACCTCATATAAATTTATCCTCTAGGAAACAGCTGTTGGAACGGCCACATAGGGATTTTTCCCTTATGAGGATCATAGGGATTCCCAAAACCGCATTTTAAGATCCCTATGTGCTCCTCTCTCTGCTATATTTGTAAATTATGCAAAGTTACCAAGGTGGGGGTGAAGGTCATGGTGATATTGGGGGTATCCATCCTAAGCCGAGCCAAGCCGAGATGAAGCTCAATATTAAAACCAGCATTATTATGAAGTATTTCCACATCTCGCTTCTGTTTTTGTTGTCCTGTGGCTTGATGTTTGTGATCAATTGCTCTATCACGTCGAGCTTGCCTTCAATCCTTGAGACCCTGCTTTCAAGCCTCTCTATGCGATTTAAAATTAGGAGGTGCTCTGGGTCTCTTAGCTGGGGCTCAACGTCTTCGCTCAAAGCAATGCACCTTAATTCTATAACCAGCCTATTAGAAGTTAAAGCTTTACTTTCTACACCAAATAGCGAAGTTTCCTCCCCCGTCAATCCTCTCGACTTTGAAGCCGAGCCACTTAAGTAGCCTTATTAGGGTTGTTGGGTGCAACACGTGGAAGTGGGTTGGATCGCTCAATGCGGTTTTATCCGTGCATATGACGCTTTGTATAAACAGATAGCCATCCCTCTTCAGGACTCTATAGACTTCCCTCAATGCCCTAACGTAGTCAACTATGTGCTCCAATACCTCGATCATTATTACCAAGTCAAACCTCTCAGCCTCAAACTCTAGGCTCTCAGCATTCATTACGTAATGAGTGTAATCCCTACGCCTATCTTGAGGCTCGACTATGTCAACGCCATAGTAATTCCACGAGAACTGTGATTTAGGGAAGTTCTCTTCCAGCCATCCAACCAGCATCCCCTTGAAACAGCCCACTTCAAGGATTTCAAGGTGCTTCTTCTCCTCGAAAAGCCTTGCCAACAGCTGTTTCAACGAATCCCTTTGAACCAAGAGGATGCCCCACGCATGCTTAGGAGCTTCATTTAAGACAAACTCTTTAAACGACATGCGTCACCACTCTTTTTTCTCCCTCGTAAACCCTCCTCGCTATTTCAATTAGCCTATCGGCTATGACCTCCCACCTAAACTTAGGATATATCTGCTTTAGGACGAACTCCCTCTGCCTAGCCTTGAAGTCGTCAATGTTGTCTAAGACTACATGAGCTCTATCAATCGCTTTTTCGACATCCACTTCAACACCTTTACCAACGTGGATCGGGTTGTCCTTAAGCACTTCACCACAGCTGTGGGAATGAACAAGGTGCATCCTATCCAAGTAGTCAACCCACGAGCCCCTATCAGGAGCAATCACAAAGCATCCCCTAACCAAGGCCTCCAAGCCGTTATGCTCAAAACCACCTCCACGACTGAAAAGCGGATATATGTCGCTTAAATCGTATAGCTCCATCTTTTGCTCCTCGGTCAGCCAGCCATAAACATGAATGCAACCGAGCTTCTTGAACTTCTCAACCCAAACTCCATCAGCCGTAGCAGTCTTAAATATCAAGACCACGTCCTTTCTCTCCTTAAGCAACTTAGCATAAAACTCGTAAACCAAATTCACGCCCTTACGCCAATCTGAATGCCATAAGAAATACAGCAGGAACTTGCACTTCCTCTGCCTCTTTAAGTTAAGGAGGTCTGGGAAGCTTTGGCCTATCTTTGGCGGGTCTGTAAACCAGTTGTCGTCAAGGCCGTGAGGAACCACTTCAACTGGAACCGTGACTCCGCTCTTAATATACGCCTCCTTGGCGAACGTTGATGGAACCACCATGACTTTGGCGTAGTCGGTCATGCTGACCGCCAAGTTAGATATCCTATCGGAGTCAGCCACATCAATCCCTATGAAGCCCCTATAAGCGTGAAGCCTCCTAGATATGAACTTCGAAGCCCTCAACATAACGTAAAAATATGGTTGAATGAAGACTATGGGCCTAGAATGAGGAATTATGTGGGGGAAAGCCAATTCATCAATCTCCTCAACCCTCACCCTCCTCTTCATGTATTGAAGGTGCTTTTTGGCTATCAAAGTAAAGCTAACCCTATGCCACATCGGGTATATGTACCATAAAGACAACAGCTGTAACCTCCCATGTTAAGCTATTGCGACCCAGTCAACATCAACATCAGTTACATCAGCACCAACATTGTCTTCCTCAATGTAAACAATGTATTTTACTTCTGATGTTGAAGCTGAGCTTAAGTCTATTTGAGCTATGACTTGTTTGTTCTTATCATAGACTTTGGCAACCTTGTTTGCTACGTCCAAGATAACAACAAACCAGTCATTTGGGTTGTTGAAAGTTACGACATTGCCACTTACAACATCATATAAATCTAAAACTGATGGGTCTGATGGGTCTGTCACTAAATATATGCCATAGCAACTTCTTCCATCGTGAAACTCCAAATTAAGTATCATTGCTCCTCTGTCAACTGATATCACGTTAACTTTCAATGCTATGGCCATGCGGTTCTTGGTCTCATTTGAAATAGTTCTATTTGCATAACCATAGTCTCCTGAAGGGATGTCTTTAAACCTGAGCATGTCTTCTTCTACAACAGCATAAGCATAATCTCTAGTGAAGTCCGTTAATTCATCAGCTGATTTGAACTCCCATGTCTTCTCCCATCCACCTGCTGGAGCCCATGTTGGATCATTGGGGTCAAGCCCTGAAGCATTAATAGCATAAGCTTCGACTTGCTCTAACATTACAGATATCGTTACATTGCCAAGGCTCCTGACGTATACCTGCTTTGGATTTGGAAAGTCGAATGCCTCTTTATCACCAGCTTCAAGGATGAAGTTTTGTTCTTGAGAGTTGCCAATATAGACCAAGTATAAAGCCCAAGATGGAACTTTAACGTGTATCTTCTTAACGTATCTATCAATGTTGCTCAATGGGATTGGTGTTGTTCCAACATCAAGCCAATACGTCACAACAGCTGTTGGCAAGCGAGTCTGGAAGTATATGTCCTGAATATACTTCTTAATGAAGTCTGCCTTCTCCTCTACAGCCACAACCTCAGCCTTAATGTCAAACAGCCTCGAATAAACATCTTGTAGGTATAGCTCCGTTAAGTCAAGCTTTGATTCGAGATCCTTAACTTCAACTTTGGTTTCAGTAAGCAGATTATAGATCTTATCCACGTCAAGCTTGGCCTCATCTATGAACTGCTTTGTTATGACGGGATCTCCATCCTTCAAGACCCTCTTGCCTTGAACGTATGCGTCGCTCTTAAAATATCCATAATAAGCGTAAACCTCATTCCAAGACCTTGAACTTGAACCCAAATCCCTAAGGTTGTCTTGGTCTGGAATCACGTCTGAGGCCAGCTTAGTTAAATCCTCCTTTCTAACAGCTGTTGTCTGGAGGTCACTAGTGTAAGCATAAAGGATGTCAAGTCCATCAACTACAGCATTCCACTCCTCAGGAAACAATATCTCCACGCCTTTATGTCTAAGGCCGATCCAGCTCATTGTTCATCTCCCGCCCAGCTCTGCTATATTTGTAAATTATGCAAAGTTACCAAGGTTCATCGTGATGGCTGTAGCTCTCTCAACGGTCTTGGGGTTGTGGGGCTGGTGGTTGTAGATGATGGGCCAGCAGTCGATCCTGTAGTCTTTGGTGCTGTAAGCCTGACTTTCTCGGCCGACTCTCGAAGCTTCTTAATGACTTCTTGAGCTGACTTGGCGATTTCCTCAGCTGTCTTCTTCATTTCTTCGGCCCTTTTTCTTAAGTCCTCTAGGCTCACTATCTACCACCACCATAGATTACAGCATACCTCTCTCTTCTCCTTTGTGCTAGCCACTTATAGAAGTCAACCTCGTAGTCATCTAGGCCCCATCGCTTCAATGCCTCAAGCTCCCTCTCAAGGAAGCTCCAAGGTATTGAGCCCGATGCGTAATCGTTCACGAGCTCACGAGCATAGCTCTCGACTTCATCATAGACTGCCCTATTCCTGATGTATTCGCTCCACATCTCCTTTATGAACTGCTTGGTGCTATCGTCAACTGGAAGTGCATTTATGAGTTGCTCAACTCTAGCGATTGCAAGCTGTCTTGCTTTCGGTGAATACTCAGCCATAGTGCTCAGCTCCCTCGGTGTTCCGAGAAGCTCTTGGAAGGCCCTATAGGCCCTTTCGAGGTTGACAGATTTGATCATCAGGTCTATCTCCGCATCCTCATAGCCGAACGGCTTGACCGTCTCCAAGACCTTCTTGTAAGCCTCCTCGCTTATCAGGAAGTATTCAAACAGCTTCTCAACTCTGCTAATGTATGTCCTAACGTCGTTTACGATCGGCCTTATGGTGATGTAGTTCTTCCACAGGTCTTTCCATGCCTCTGGAACTCCTCTGGCCTTCAAGACATCATCAATGAGGTTCCTGACTGCTGGCAGGTATTCGGCCATAGACGCCAAGGTTAATGGCGTCGGTATGTATTCCTTCTTGGCTATGCCAGCAATTGCACTCATCATTCCAGTTAAGACCTCAACCTCCTTATCCGTTAGTTTGGCGGGATCTTTGAAGGTGTTTATGAAGCTTTGTATGTCCTCAGGGGTCAAGTAGCCGTAAGCGATCCTGTAAATAGCCCACGCCGTAATCCTTTGAACCCAATACCTAACCCTGCGATGTGTGTATATGTCCTTGTAAAGCTCAAGCACTTTAGCGTATGTATCCCAATACGACTCATCAAACTTCAAGGCCAGCTCTTTACCCGTTATCTCCTTCATCAAGCTCTTGAACCATTCATTCGCCTTTTCAACAGCTGTTTTCACGGTGTTCTCGAAGTCCTCCATCTTAATTAGGATGTTCTCGGCATAGGCCCTCCCAGCCTCTTTCGCTAGATCCCTAAGTATGTCTAATGCTCGATCCATGACTGCCCTCAGCTCTAATAGCCTCCTCTCAGCAGGCAAGAACTTCACGGGAACGTTTATCGCTCCAGCCTTCCACTCGTGCTTCCCAATGTCATAATACTCTACTGCAAATGAAGCTATGAAGAATCCAGCCAACAGCTTATCTATTGTCTCGTAATCCCAGAAGCCCTCCTTAAACAGGTTTAGGAATCCAGTTCTAAGCAGAGTCCTCTCATCAGTTAAGGCGTTGATGGCCTCTGCCACAGCAGTAATGGGAACCCATGCTGGGTGAAGACCTGTGGCCTGTAACAGCCTACAGAACGGCCTCAGATCCATTAGGATGTTGGTTGCCAACTGGCTCTCGACAACCTTGCCAACAGCTGCTGTCATTTCAACAGTTGGGAATGCCTTTAGTGGCTGGCCAACCTTGACCTCCTCATTGGCAACCTTAAGTGCTAAGAAGTCGAATAGCCCCCACTTGGTCATCCACCTAGCATCAATCTTGGTCGGTATGTCGCTCGCTATATCCCACATAAGCCATGAGTCGGCAGTCCAAGCCCCAACCTTCTCACCGATCTTAACTCCATGCAGTTCGGTGTTCTTGGTGAACCAAGAGAAGTTGGCGTATTCAAGCCACTTCAGGTATGCACCTAAAGCCGTGAAGACCTTCTCGCCTTGGTAGTTTAGCTCCGCAGGTGCAATGGGCTTGCCAGCTCCAATCGCCTCAGCCTCCTTTTCGAATATGGTCTTTATGGTCTCAGTTGGCTTGAACCACAGCATGCCTGAAATGCTTCTCATGGCGAACTGCCATAGTTTGTCAAACGATGGATACTTAAACGTCATTAAGTATGTGAACAACGCCAAGTCCTTGTTCATGCCTCTAATGCTCGCAAAGGCATACATCGAAGGAATGTTGGGCAGTATATCCCTCTGGAGCATCCTAGCGACCTCGGAGTGAGTTGGCAACTCGAACATCATGCCCAATGGTATCTGCCTTTCAACGCCAAACCTGTCCTTGAGCTTTAAGGCCATGTCCTCGATCTTCATGAACAAAGTGTCAACATACTTCTTTGGCAGGCCATAGAACTCGGATATCGACTTTGCATAGTTATAAACTTCATCAAACTTGAATTCGGCCGTGAGGAAGGCTCGCTTCTCTTGATCCGTCAATAGGTAGTATGGCAAATACCTCCTAATGAACTCTACGAGCTCCTTGGCCGACGGAAGCTCGTAGACTGCTTCTATAGCTCCACGCTCCTTAAACAAGGCGTTTAGTTGCTCACGGTAAAGCACTCTGTAGAGATATTTATATGGCTCCAACACGTTCATCGCTAAGCCCATGAACATGCCCGCAAACGACGACACCAAAGTCTCCTTGATCCACATCACCATCTCCTTGAACATTATTGTGGGCTCTACCTTGACGGCTCCCTTTCCTCCAAGACCGATAGGCTCGACACAAAGCTCAAATTGCAAGTCTTTAATTGACTCCAAGGCTCCTATGAGCCCACACAATGGAACGCATATCAAAGCTACATTGCCCACGAAGTCCTTCCATAAGCTCAACATATAGCCAAACTCTCCTTTAACCGCAATGCTTCTCGTGGTCTCAATGAAGGCCTTGTTGATGCCTTCGTGGACTGTGGCGAAGGGCTCGACCACACAAATACTGTAGAACCATTCTCCAGCTCCTTTTATGAAGTTCGCAATGTCTTTTGTAATTCCTTTAAACGCATTCCACAAGAATTCGCCTAGGCCTTTAAGTCCATTTAAAACCATGCCTCCAAAGCTCTTCAAGCCCTCCCATATCATTTGACCGAGGCCTTGCAGTTGCTCCCAAATCCACTTGCCAGCCTCTACAATTGCTGAAGGTAACGTTTTAGTGAAGAAGTCGCTTATAGCCTTTCCAATGCCCGAAATCGCATCGACTATGGGCTTGGCTATGTTCTCGTAGAGCCAATTGGGAACCGTCTCCGTGAAGAACGTGGTAATGGGCTTCACTAAGTTCTCTTCAAACCATCTAGGCAAGTTCATTAATGCATTAATGAAGCCCTGAAAGGTTGTTGCTATGGCGTTAAAGGCGTCAGGGATCTTAGATATGAAGTCCTTGAACCAGTCGGGCAGGTGCTCCCAAATCCATTCGCTAACATTCTCTATTGCCCGCACGGCCCATTGAGGCAGGTTAGCCAATATCTTAGGCAAGTCCTCCTTAAACCACTTGACTATGCCAGCAAAGAAGTCACCGACGGGCTTAATGACGTTCTCGTTAAACCAGTCAGCTATGCTCTTAAGGAAGTCATCTGCCATTTTTGGAAGCGTTTCAGTAAAGAACTTAGGTAGATCTTCCGTGAAGAACTTGCCGACGGCATCAACCCACTCAGGCAGAGTCTTAGTGAAGAAGTCAGCTATGCCTCCAAGGTATTTTGGAAATTCTTCAGTAAACCACTTATAGACACCAGCGAAGAAATCACTTACAGGCTTGACTATGTTCTCATTAATCCAGCTCCACAATGGCTCTGCTATGTTCTTTTGAACCCACTCGACGACACCGCTAAAAAGCCTTGGTAGCTCCTCAGTAAACCACCTGCCAACATCGGCAAACCATTGAGGCAGAGTCTTAGTGAAGAAATCAGCTATGCCTCCAAGATATTTTGGAAGATCTTTGGTGAACCAGTCGTAAACGCCTTTAAAGAACTCGCTCACGGGCTTGACTATCGTATTGTTGATCCAGCTGGCTAATGGCTCAGCAATGTTCTTTTGAATCCAATCAACCACTCCGCCAAAGTATTTTGGCAGGTCTTCTGTGAAGAACCTTGGGATGTCCTCCGTGAAGAACTTGCCAACAGCTGTTAGATAGCTGGGGAGATCCTCCGTGAAGAACTTGGCTACACCGCCAAACCAATCCATGATGCTTGGAAGTGCACCTGAAACCCACTCAATGAAACCTCTCACGGCATCAGTAAAGAACCTTGATATGGTGTCGGCTATCCCGCTAAGCGTATCGCCTATGCCTAGTATCCCTCCCCAAATCCAGTTCAACGTGTCCTGTATCGGCTTTATCAAGGCGTCGAAGACGCCAGATAGGGAGTTAACTACATACTCCCCGACACCGCCAAAGGTCTCGCTAAACCATTGAGCCAATTGGCCGAAGGGGTCGGCCCAACCGCCAACAGCTGTCGCCACGTCCGCTAGGTCTATGCTCTCTATGTCCTCTACGGTCAGCAATGGCTCATCAATGAAGCACTTGGCAAACGCATTGGCGAGGAAGTCTATGTCTTGGGGAGATGCGTTAATCTCTTCATAGCTCATCCTGAAGCCACCCTCTTAGCGAAGTCCTTACCGTGAAGCCACATCAAGTATCTAATCTTCGCAACCTCAATCAACAGCTTAGCCTTAAGCTCCTGAGTATCCCTACAAAATATCGTGAAGTTCCTAGTCTCAAAATCACCCTTCTTAATCCTGCATGTAACGAAGTATTGCTCCCGATTATTTGGAAGCCTGCCCTTCATGACTTCAAGTATATAGACCGTGAAGCCATCAACCCTCACGGCTATCGGTAATGCGTGAACCTTATCAAACGTGAGCACAGCTGTTTGCACCTTAAAAATCAAATCGAGCCCCCTCACAAATAAGCCTAATGCAGGTCACCCAAAGAGGAGCACAGCTATATTTGTAAATTATGCAAAGTTACAAAGACACATCGGGATGAAGGGATTTATAATTGCCTTGAGCCACACGGTCATTGATATATAACCGACATCAAATAGTGTCTATGGTGAGCTATATAATAGCAGACCCGAACACTATGTAATATATGCAAATTATGCAAAGTTACCAAGGTCATAGGGGTTGTCGTAAAAAGTAAAGAAGGGGGTTATGTTGATGGGAATTCTTTGCGTATCTCGAAGAGCTTCTTTAACGTCATTATCAGCTCCCTCGACTTTTTGACTAGCAAACAGCTGTTTGCATGATTGCAATCTAAAGTTGCAAGCTCGAAGCCGAGCTCTTGGGCTTTAACCAATATCTCGTTGAAGCATTCCCTCAATTTGTTTACGAGTGCTGGGCTTACTTCAGGGCTTGTGCTAGCTGATACCTCCTCTCCCTCACTCGAATGCCTTCTTCTAGTTTTCGGATTCTCCATGTCTTGATCCACTCCTTAATTCTTTCGTAGATTTCGAGTAATACAGCTTCATTTAAGCCTTGCTTCTTCCAATGCTCAAGCCACCAAGACTTGAACTCCTCATCGCTCATTGAGCTATAGACCTTGTAGCCCCACTTATGCCTCTTGGCTGGATAGCCGAGCAATTGCAATACTGCTGATTTATACATCCTTAATTTGACGGGGTTGTCTTCATATCTCCTTGCAATCCCTAAGGCAATGTTTTCGAGGTGGTATCGCAACAGCTGTAGCCTAAACCATTGATCCGCCCTCTCGCTTAAGTGATATGACCTTTGCTCCTCCCACTTATTGTAATTGGCGAAGCTAAACGCATTATAGGCAAAGGTATCCCTAAACCTCAAGACCTTCCTCAAGACCACGTCGACAAATGACGGTGCACCGAAGACCGAGAAGCCCGTCGGCAACATCTTCTTCGGCATTTTATGTATAACTTCACGAGGAACGAGATATCCATAACCTAACGTGGTTAACCCCAAGTAGAAGCCGAGCTGTAGGTGATCTATGTGCTTAAACCCTATTTCACGGTCTTTGCCATCTAGATCCGTAAATAAAACCTTGGCTTCCTCGCTTCCCCTCCTAGACAAGAAGCTTAGACCTAAAACGCTATAGCCCAAGATGAAGCTCTGCCTCTGAGCGTTAACTGTCGAGGCTATCCTTGAGAAGACGGTTCTAGCGACATCCAAGTTCAATTGAACCTTGTCAGCTATGTCCTTAATGTCCTTAGCCAACATGTCAAACGTCTTCCTTTCAAGGTATAGCTTTTGGAATGTTGACCTCAAGAAGTCTCTTACAGCTGTTGGGTCGTAATATGATATGTCATAAGGCGTTTGATCGTAAACTCCCTTAACGGCCTTCTTCTGGGCCATAAGATATGCGTATTCAGGCTTGTAGTTCTCAAATATGGTTGATGGGGTCTCCTTAAGCCAAGGATACTCCTCGCTTAAGTCGAAACGCTCGGTCTTTATCAATATTCCTTGAAGCAACTCGTTCCATGAGGGCAACTCAACCTTGAACTCCACGTTCATTGGTTCGAGCTCGATTGGCGGTATGTCAAATATTATCGCTAAGCCAAAAGTTGCATAGTTGTATTGAGGTATCATCTGCCAAGCCCATTCAACAGCATGAGCCTCAATGTCAATTGCTCTAAACAAGTTGACCTCGATAGCATCTTCACTTAACACCTTAGAGTGATACTTTGCCTTCTGCTGTCTTAGGGATTTTATTAGCTTGTCGAAGTCTAATGACAACTCTAAGCCCCTCCCTTGAGCTTGCTTAGGTATGCAAACAGCTGTGGGTAAAGCTTTTTCACGTCGAAGACCCGAGCCCTTTCTTTTGCTTTAATGCTCCTGTCCTCGTATTCGCTCTGCCTGTTGAGCTTCATTTCAACAGCATCAATGATCGCATTAGCAAAATCATCAATGTTGTAATAGTGAAGCTCATACTCTATGCCTTCGGCAAAGGTGTTATACTTGACATCAACATAGTCAACCATGATGTTGAAGCTCTTATCGCTAAACTCCGTGATGGGCTCATAGGCTACGTGAATGCAAGGCTTACCGAAAGCCATAGCCTCCAAGACTGGAAGGCAAAAGCCCTCAGCCAATGAAGGTTGAACGTAGAAGTCGAATGCATTAATCAAAGCGTAGACCTCAGTCCTAGTCAGCTTGCCAAACCTTGAATCTACAAATGCACCGTTAACGCCCTGATACATCAGCTTGGCTTGATCTGTTGATAAAATGTAGAACTTGGCCTCAGGCCTCTTCTCACGGACTTTATTGATGACGTTAATGAATAAGTCAAGTCCTTTACGCCTATGGCTTGAAGCTATAACGCCAAATATAACGCCTTTGCCAACCTTCTCCTCAACGGCCTTCCTCGCTATGCCCCTAGTCAACACCAAATCCCTTTTCACGGCCTCAATCTCATCAATGTTGACGCCGTGATATACAATTGCATCAGCCTTAATGCCAACTTTTTCCAGCCTTGAAGCTGTATATCTACTATTTGCTATGTACTTGACTTCATCCTTGAGCCAAGGCTGAACCAGCCTCCATTGTGGAATCCCTTCAACTGTGACATAGGCAAAAGCTGGGAAGCCACGAACATACAGATCCCTGCAAAGCAGAAACCAAGACTTAGCGACGAGCGGGTTCATCGTCATGACAACCACGCATCCATCAGCCATCTGTGGTATCTGCAACGTTGGGGCCAAGTAGTCTAGCAGTATTGGCGTCTTGCCCATGCCCTTGACGACGTAAGCTATATCCCTGCTGACGTTCATCAATGAGGTTGCCCTGCTAGTCAAAATCGCTATTTTATCCACTAAAGCCCACCAAAAACAGTAATACGGAGAAGTCCTCAAATAAAGCTAACAGCTGTGTGCAAACCAAAAAAAGAAAAAGGAAAGAAAAAAAGAAAAAGGGGAACTTAAGGGTTTAAGGCGTTGTTATAGCTCTTTAATACGGAACAGCCCAGCCAACAACCACTTGTATTATTTCATCGCAGATTGATGGGTCAAGATCGTATGACTGTACAAAGTATGACTTGAGCCCTGATGCAACCTTTGTTCCAGCCTCAGCCTTGTTCCTTATCACATGCCTATACAGCATTGTTGCAAAAGCCAGATAAGTAGCCCTCTGACCGCCAGTTATGCCGTACTTGTCGAGTATTGGCCTCACCAGCTCCCTAACAGTTCCAATAGCATTAAGTCCTTCCTGAGCCCTGTCTAAAGCAACCTCTTGCACGTCAGTAAACCTTGTTCCTATTACTGTGGGGTTGTACTTCTTCGTGTACTTCTTAAACATATCACCGCCAGACTTGTACATGGGCATGTCCTAACCACCTTCAAGGAAAACTAATTAAAGAAACCAAGCAATATTTAACACAGCATATGCTGAGTTGAAAACAGCTGTTTGCATGAGTCTTAGGATGTCGTGAAGAGGGATACAAATGAGCGAAAATGACGCTCAAAAAAGCGATGAAATTGAGTTGACAAGCGAAGAGGAAAAACGTTTTCTGGAGAAGGCCTTGATAGACGTGAGGATGCTAATAGAGCGTGAGCTCGACATTGTTGCTCGATACTTTCAGTTTAGGTTTAAGCACTTGACTTACATAGGCCTGCCTCTGAGCTACGGCATTGACTTCGGCTTCGACGCTCAGGAAGACAATGAGGTCATGTATTTGAACATGAAGGTCACCATACCAAAGGAGGTCATAAGGAAGATAGGCATAATCTACAAGGAGCGATTCAAAGAGATAAAGAAGAGGCTGAGGCATGCAAGGATAGTTGATAGGTTTAAGTATGTTGGAGCTAAAGATGAGTTTAGTGAGTAGCATGTCCACACCCATAAGGGAATTGAGGATAATGGTTCCAAGGAAGGTATATGAAAAGCTTGAGGAGCTGGAAAAAAGGCTAAATGTCAGGAAGGAGGACATAATCCTCAGGGCTCTAGTCAAAGTCATCGAGGAGGAGTTCGAGTAGCATGTCTTGGGAAGCAAAAATCCTAAACCTGTTGGGTGACATCCAAGACCCAGCGCTCAGGATGAGGATAGCCATGACCCTAAACTACCTAAGAGATGCATTATCGGCAGGAGTATCACCACAAGAAATCAGGAATGATGTCTTCGATGTGGTCTATACAGTCCTAGACTTCAAGGAGCCATTCCTAAACCCAGATGAAAAACGCAAGAAAGCAGAAGAAATGACGAACGACATAATAAGAGAAATGAAGCTAAACGTAATGCACAGGATGATAATGAGCAAGCTGAGATTCACAAGATACTAAAAAAGAAGGGGTTATTGCTCAAAAAGAAACTTGCAGATTATATCACCAACAACTAATTTGGCAATCTCGTTAAGTTCTATTTTATCTTTAGTGCTTTTGCTCTTCTGGTATTCTGTGGCTACTTTAACTAAGAGTGAGGCGTCAATGCCATACCTTTCCTCCAGCTGTTTACAAGTCTTAGTTAATAACGTTAAGTTTTCCTCTGTTGGGTTTTCTCTAAGTGAGCCAACACTAGCACTAAGCTTATAACAATACCAGCTAGCTTTGTCAAGCCTTGGAAGCTTCTGCATTTCTTTAGTCTTTTTCGTGTAGTGCTCATAATAGCTTAAGGCTTCAGCTATGACTTTCCATATTGGAAGGTCTTTTTCTTCGGCTATTTTTGTTAGCCTATTGTAAAGCTCTTCTGGAACTCGTATGAGCTTAGTTGATTTTCGAGTCATGGGTTAACCACCTGTTTACCTCCTGTTAACTACTTGTTTACTAAACTATATAAGGTTTTCTTCATTATTTACGTGAGGGGGGTAATACGGATGTATAGGCGTAATGCAAATGTTAAGGAGAAGGAGCACTACACGGAGGTGATCTCCTTTAAGGCTTCGCCTGCCTTTAAGGTGAAGCTCGACATTTTGTGTAGGAGGCTCGGCTTAAAGAGGAGCGAGCTCATAAGGAGGGCCATTGACGAATACATAGCGAAGCTCGAAAGGATGCTAATCAGATGAAGAAATTGCTTCCGCATACCTCAAGAACATCTTCTTTTTGAATTCATCGAAGCCCTCTTTAGTTACGATCACCAGCTCGGCTCCAGCTTCACTTACAAGCCTTTCCAACAGCTGTTTTCTTGAGGGTGAGACGTAGGGATTCGACTTGCACTCTATGAACAATGGCTTCATGCCTTTTTTAAACGCTATTAGGTCTATCGGCTTGCTCCTAGCACACCTCACAACTATGAAGCCGAGCCTCTCAAGGAACTTCTTGACCTTGTATTCGAACTGCCTCCCCTTATGGTATTTAGTGTGCATTGTCATCCCACTACAGCCATAAGCTCATACTTGAAGCCGTCAGTTGATGTGTTTCCATCAATTAGCTCGAAGGTCTGGGGCTCGAAGTAGTAAAGCCTTCCTTCAATTATCACTATGTTCCATGCGTGGCCTCCAAGCACTCTGCCATCCTTGGATACCATGCCTAGAGCAATTATGACTCCATTATGGTTGAACTCCCTTGCACAGAAGCTCTTGAACTCCATAGCGAAGTCGTCGCAGTCAAAGTAATCAAACTGGTAGTGTAGCTGTTTCTCCTCACACCATTGCCTAAACTTGTTGACTACCTCATTGAACTCATCTCTAGTAAACTCTTTGTATTGTAGATCGAATGGCCAACTTCTCAAGAAGAACAATAGAACCCTGATTATCTTTAGGAGCGGGTTCTTGACATCGCTCATGACTCTCTTAGCACACTTCCACATTAATTCCGCATTCATCATGTTCTCATGCCTCCCACCTTTAAGTTTTAAACTACGTTAAATTAAAGATGTCTCCTGCTGTAAGGCCATATTCGGCCCCTAAAGTCGTGCATACAGCTGTGAGCATGAGGTAGAGGTCTTGAACTTCGCTTAAACCAGAATCCCTAACGCTCATGCCCTTCTCCTCAAATGCTTCACTTAATCTTCTAAGCCTCGTCGAGAACCACGAGAAGAGGAGGTTTAAGATCCTCTTCTCATAGTTTTGGCCCCAAAAGACATACAGACCCCTCGTTTTTCTGGCCAAAGAGATTGACCCACGAGTTGGCTTTCGAGTTGTCAAGACTATGAACGTGGAGTCGTAGGGATTGAAGCCCTTCTTCAAGATGAAGTTGAACTTCTTTTCGAGCTGGTATGGCCTTAAGGGGCTTCTCTGATATGACTCACAAAAACAGAGCTTGAACTTGTGCTTTGAGCTTAGGGATTTGGGCTCAAATGTAAACAGCTTGTAACGACCATAGTAATACTCAACGCTAAGGTTAGCGTAAGGTTTAAGAGCACGTATCAGCTTGCTTGTTATTGAGAGCGTCGTGTAAACCATGTGTAAACAGCCCCCCTTCCATCCCTCCTCCTTTTTTCGCTATATCTATTGCCCGAATAGTATATATAGCTTGCCACGTTCTCTTCATCAATTGTGAAGTGGCTTACAGCTGTTGGCATGGGATTAATTAGTGTGGTGCTACTATATTTGCTCTCCTCGTTTAATCAAACCTTGATAAAAGAGGTCAATGAAGGATGGATGTTTAGGAGCTTGGCGTTTAGCGTTCTGCTTCAGGTTGACGCCATAATCCTATGGGTTTTATTGCTACTGCTTTTGGCTATAGCGTTTGTAGCATGCCTCAAACTGCTTGAGGCATGCGGATAGCATAGCTGAATCGCAGTAGTAAACCCCTCCACGATAATCAGCATACCTGACAACATTGCCTCTCGAAGCCAAATCCCTAAGCTTCCTTAAGATTGACTCGATCTTCAACTTAGGGATCTTGCCTTGCTTGACCAAAGTATAATATGCCTTTATGAACTCGGCTTTAGTAAACTTGAAGTCGCCAAATCCCTTGGCCTCATAGATGAACCATAGCACTTTAAGTGTGAGGTATTCTATGTTCACGGCAATACCACCATCAAGCCCACGATCATTAATATGTAGGTGAAGATTAAAGCACCCAACATGCAAACAGCTGTTGCCAAAGCTTTAAGTTTAAACTCCTTAAGCAGGAAGGCCACGAAGGCCAAGCCACAGCCAAAAAAGATGGTGGTTAAGATGACGGCAACCTCATTGAGCAACCTCGATCACCCGAACTTCGGCTTGTATTCTTTGCATTCTGAAGCCAATCTTTTGCTTTCGATCCAATACTTCTTCATGAATAGATACCTGAATTCACTCGTGTCCTTTGCGATCTTCTTCATCTCTAAGCAAACGGCATCACGCATCATAACGTATTTGGGGCATTCATGCTTCTTAACGCAATATACACATGCCCTAACCATAACTCATCACCCTACAGCTTGACAAAATGATAGCAGAGATTTGTGTTTTGCGATGAGCTCCTTCCTCCTCCTCTCCTTTGGCGATAGGGCTTGATCTCCATTCCTACAGCTGTAGGCATACTCTTGGCATAGCTTATGGTATGACTGAGCAAAGAAGCTTGCCCTAAACCGCTTAACCTCATCTTTGTTCAATATGTTGTTCTCAATGCAATACTTCAAATCCCTAAGAGCCTCAGCCTTAGCTTTGCTCAACAGCTCACGATACTTCTCGCATTCATCCTTCCTTGAGCAATAGATGCACGACTTAACCATGTATCCTCAGCCCCCACACCAGCTCCTTAAGTGATTGTTTCAAGCTGACTGGCGTGACGTTGAATATCTCGGCTATCTTTTTGTGGTCTTCATTTGGCTCTATATACCCTCCAAACAATGGCGAGCACGCATACAGCTGTCGCTTCTCCAAGTCTATTATGCATGCGATCGCTCTCAAGGAGCCACCTGCATCGCTTAGAAAGCCCATGAAGACCAAGTTTTTATGGATGCAGACCTTCATTTCGCACGGCTTGAACTCCAAGACCATCCTAGCGATCCTTTCATGCAAATCACTTGACACTTAACAGCCCCCCTCAATGAAGCTTTAAGACCCAAACTCCATGTCCTCTTCGGGTTTCGCCTATCTTCTCCATTCCAGCATGCTTGTAGAGGGCTCCTGAATGACCTTTGGTTGACAATGTAACCAAGTAATGCCAACCCTCATCTTTCAGCCTTTGAGCCAAAGCCTTAATGGCCTCACTAGCAAGGCCTTCCCCTCCTTGAAGCGTCAATATTCTCCTTAACATGATGGTTCTATCCATTGGTAGCCTGAACTTCACGCTAAAGAAGAAAACGCTTAGCTGATGCGTTGACATTAGCACCCTCCACTCACCATTATCATCACAGTAAGCCCAATATCTCCATCCCTTAGCGAACACTCCACCTTTAGGGTGACCCATTGGGTGCAACGCATCCATCACCTGCTTGAAGCGTTTAACGTCTTTGGGATTTGTAAGCTCACGAAGCTCCACAGCCAAACCCCTCCACATGGATATATACGCAATGTTTCATATATAAGCTTGATCGTTATGGCCACAGCTGTTGACTTGGCCCGTAGCCCACAGCCATCAGAACCCAATAGCCACTCGACGGTCATGCCCCATGAACTTGGTAAATTTGCATAATTTACATATGTTACACACAGCCCCATCAACTGAAGGTTATCAATTGAAGGCTTTAGGCATGTTCATCCCGATGGATCTTGGTAAATTTGCATAATTTGCATATGTTACAGAGTGTTGGGGTCTGCTATTCTATACGCCACCATAGACACTATCTGATGAAGGTTATATATCAATGGTCGTGGAGGGCTGTGAAGCCTCGTGCAAACAGCTGTGGTTATGGTGCACGGTTTATGAGGGCCCCACGTAGAGCTGGTGCACTCGGCCCATCACTAGATTTAAACAGTTGATTAAAAAGTGCTGGGGGGCTAGAGTCCCATCAGGCATATACATCCTAGACAACAGCTGTAGGGAAAAGCTTTATATACTTTTAGATCACAGTATATCACGGAAAATAGGAGGGGTCTGATGGATATGGAGTTCGAGCTAAAAGCTGAGGTTGTTCCAATAAAATTGAATGGTAACTTTCCAGTTGTTAATGCAAAATGCACACATGAGACCTTCAATGTCTATGTTGGCTTAAGGGAAAAAGAGGTTGGAGGCAGGAAATACCTAGTTGCCAAGAAATCGTTCTCCAAGGACGTTGCCCCTGAAGGTGCAATTGTAAAGTTCCACTATACTACTGGAACCCACAGGCATGTAGGCCACGAATACGTTTTCTATGGTGTTGTCCGAAAGACGGGCATCCAAAGAATAACCTTAAAAGATGAAAAAGGAGGACAAGATGTCGAGATCGAACTCGAAAACATAATGCCAATACCATACTTAAACGAAGATGAAAAGAGGGCCTTAAAAGCCGAAATCATGAATCAAGGCTTATACCCCTCACAATATGACCCAGTAGAACTGTTATACAAGCTATGGATCAAAGAAAAAGCCTTCCAAGCTCCCCAAGAAGAAATGAAGGTTGAAGAAGAAGTGATCACACCTGAAAAGGTTTCTCAGGCAGTTTCTTCTAGTGCTGAAGAGCTTGAGCTTGAAGAAGTTAAAGTTCAAGAAGTTCAACCAACACTAAAGAGGCAAGAGTTAGTTCCGCTTTACTTGCTTGCTTTCGAAATGCCAAGTGCATACTTGGCGGTTCACAGCTATACAGCTAATGCTGAGATTGAAGAGAGGAAGTTTGAGGTTGAAGTTAGAAGCGTTCTTGAAGGGTTTAGGAATCGCTTTTACAGGGAGATTTCAAGGATTTTCCATAATACGATGTATGGCTGGATAACCGTTACTGAGGAGGGCATTAAAGAGGCTGAGAAATGGAACAATGAGGCAATCGAGACAATAAAGACCGCTCTTAGAAACGTTAAGACCTTAGCTGTTGAAAACAGATTGAAAAACGCCTTACAAAGAAGATTTGTCAAAGCCATTAAGATCTACCTTGAAGTCAATGAAGCCAAAGAACTATTACAAGAAGCAATAAGAAAAATGGGCGAAGAAGCTGAAGAACTTCAAGCAAAAATTAACAATGCTGAAAAGGCTTCAATAAAGAAGAAGCTTGAGCAAGCATTATCATGGCTCATACAGAAGAAAGCAATGTTTGAAAAGTATCTCTCTCAACTTTAAAGTCATGGGAGGGGTTAAAAACATGAAGATTGATAAATGCCCAAATTGTGGGTGTGAGCTAAAGCCTGAAGATTGGTTTCCATGGAAATACAAAGGCAAGGAATACAAGTATGCGGAATGCCCAATATGTCATCTACGCATCATACCAAAGGAAATAAAGGATGACTTTGAATGGTATGCCTTCAAAGTCATAATAGAGTAACAAATGATGGCAAAATGCCAACAGCTGTTGAAATAAACTTTATATACTTTTTTATCCCTTTATATAATGGGAGTTACCAGAGAACCCCTCCATTGGCTGAGGGAAAACCTCAGCCAAGGAGAAGGGGGGTGGTTGGTGGATGGCCGATAAAGTTTCAAATCCAATAGAAATAGCCCGCTCAAACCTACAACAGGTTGAGCGGGCTTTAAA